>TARA_B110001469_G_scaffold25604_1_pt1 | contig 19671 bp, 17 predicted proteins | sample TARA_B110001469 | Tara Oceans TARA_B110001469 (sample SAMEA4397034) | marine metagenome | biome: Polar Biome; feature: [SRF] surface water layer (ENVO:00010504); material: water (ENVO:00002006), including particulate matter (ENVO:01000060) such as... | depth 5 m
TTGAACCACTCTAGTATCCCAAGTGTTTCTTAAAATTCAAATAAAATAATAGCTTCAACTTCGGTTAAGCTGCTTACAAAGATTTAGACTTGGGATCTTAATCTTACTCAAAATTAAAATAAATTATTTAAAATCCCAAATAAATACACATCAAATTTCAGCGTAAATACCTAACAACTTGATACTTGAATTTTAATACAAATAAATAATAGGTAAAAAAAAGGAATGTAATAGAGGGAGTTTACCTATCTAAAGGGCACTTTTGATTGCAAAAAAAAAGCTTATCCAATCGGATAAGCTTTTATCATATACTGTATGTAATTCTTTTAGTTCACAGGAAAACCACGGTCACGCATCAAGGCTTCTTTTTCAGCATCTCTGCCTCTAAACAGTCTGTAAGCTTCTGCAGGATCCATAGAGTTTCGTGGTTCAAACAAATACTTCACCAAACGTTTGGCGAGGTCTTTATCATAAAACCCGCCTGGGGCTTCTTGAAATGCTTCTGCAGCATCGGCTGTCAGTACATCTGCCCACATATAGCCATAGTAAGCAGTGGCATAACCTTCCCCAGAAAACACATGTCCAAAATGAGGCGTTCGGTGACGCATTGGAAGTTCTGTGGGCATTTTCAGGTCTGCTAAGGTTTGTCTTTCAAACGCATCAATATCAATGTTTTCAGGGTCTGCAAGGTGAAGTTTCATGTCCATCAATGCAGAAGCTAAATATTCAGTCGTTCCAAACCCTTGGTTAAACGTCGCTGCTTTTTTAATTTTTGCCACCAATTCTTGTGGAATCACAGCACCTGTTTTGTAATGCACTAAAAACTGATTGATCACTTCGTCCGTGGACAACCAACGTTCTAACAATTGAGATTGAAATTCTGTATAATCTCTCACACCCCCGTTCAAAGTGGGGTATTTCACATTCGATGAAAAGAAGTGCAAGGCATGTCCAAATTCATGGAAAAAGGTGGTTGCATCGTCCCAAGACACTAACAAGGCTTCGCCTTCTGCGGGTTTCACAAAATTGGAGTTGTTAGAAGCCAACACTGTTTTTTTACCATCAAAAGTTGTATGACTTCGGTAGGTCGTTGCCCACGCTCCAGAACGTTTCCCTTGACGTGCATACGGGTCTAAATACCAAAGTCCAATGTGGGCTCCAGAATCTTTATCCGTCACTTCCCAAACGTTTACATCTTCTTGGAAAACAGGGACACTGCCTTCTGGCACTGGCGTAAACTCATAATTAAACAAACGTCCTGCGACGTAAAACATCGCATCTCTCAATTTGTCAAGTTGAAGGTATTGCTTCACTTCATCACTGTTTAAATCGTATTTCGCGACCCGTACTTTTTCAGCATAGAAACGGTAATCCCAAGGCTCAATCGTAATTTTTGCGCCACTCGCATTTGCCACGCCTTGCATGTCCGCCACTTCTTCATGAACACGTGCAATGGATGCAGGCCAAACGGCTTCCATCAAAGCCAACGCATTTTCGGGCGTTTTTGCCATGCGATCTTGTAAACGCCACTCGGCATAATTTTTATGTCCTAATAATTCTACACGCTCCCGACGTAATTTCAGAATTTGTGCAATAATATTATTGTTGTCGTATTCATCTCCATTATCGCCACGTGCATAATAATTGGTCCACACTTGTTTTCTTAAATCTCTGTTTGTAGAATAAGTAAGGAATGGATCCATTGACGAACGCGAATTTGTAATCGCATAACTGCCTTCCATTTCTTTTTCGGTAGCGATGGCAGCGGCAGATTTAATAAATCCTTCTGAAAGTCCATCCAACTGATCGTCATTTAAAAAGGTCACATAGTTTTCTTCATCGTGAAGCACATTGTCTGAGAAGGTGTTATAGAGGGTTGATAACTCTTTATCGATTGCTGCATAACGGGTTTTCTTTTCTGCACCTAATTCGGCACCACGCATGGCAAAACCGTTATAGGTAAGTTCCACAACACGTTGTTGATCCGCATCCAAAGGCGTCACTAAAGACGCTTCATAGACGGTTTTAATGCGTTCAAAAAGGGCTTTATTTTGATTGATTTTAGAAGAAAACTCTGATAGTTTTGGTGCCAATACGCCTTGTATTTCTCTAAATTCTGGAGAGGACATATTGGCACTCATAATTCCATAGTAGGAAAACACACGGTCCAATTCTGCTCCCGAGCGTTCCATCGCTGCGATGGTGTTTTCAAAGCTGGCTGGCTCTGTTGAATTTGCAATGGCTTCAATCTCCGAAAGATTTAGTTCCATGCCTGTTTCGACAGCTTCTTGAATGTCATTCACATTCATTGTATCAAAGGCAGGAACGCCGCCGTAGGGACCATTCCACTCTTGTAATAATACATTTTCAGGTTGTGTTTTCATGTCTTTTTTACAACTTACAATCAGAGTTAGAAGACTCAAACAAAAAACTTTGAGGTAAGGTTTTGGTACAGTAATATTCATGGTTTATGATTTTAAAGGATTAAATAGATTTTCACAATTTACTTAAAATATATTATACCCCTTGTGGATTTAAAATTATTTTAAGATTTCAATTTTTCGGATGAATACATTTTGAAGTGGCCAATCGGTTATCTTTTTTCTTTTTTCTTGACATCTCTAATTGTAATTAGCATTGCTAAAATCAAAAGCACATTCGAAACAATTCCAGCAAAAGGGCCTTTCTTAATATTATTAAAATCTAATTCAGAAATATTGTAAATCATAAGCATGATACTTACAAAAATTATAAAGTATATAAAATAAAATTTTTTCATTTTTGGTTCATCTTTTATGTTTTTTCAATTTTATAGTTTTCATTTTAAGTCCGCGTTAGCAGGGATTTTTTTTAATTGAAAATGTTTTTTCGGTTTAACTTATAGTTTTTTGGTTTCTTGATATCCTTTTGCATTTGAAACCTTCCGGTATTTATATTTTGAGAACCTAAGAGTGCACTCCATTTCGAACTTTCAATAATTGTACGTAATCTTTTTCGTTGATCGTAAGTTATTGAAAACCTTATATCCTGATCGTAGTAATCCATAATATTCCAACTCCTAAACTTCATACCATCACAGGCTGCTCTGAAACTACCAATCGGATGAGATTCATAATATTCACGATTATAGTTTTGAGTATCTAAACAAAAATCACTATCCAAATAACAATTATTATTAAATGCGTGTTGCAAACCAAAAAAATGCCCCATTTCATGTGAAATCACGTTATTGGCATTATGCCTTATGTGAGCGGATCGCATGGCTATTCCGTGTAAATAGTTAACATCATCAGATTCTTCACAGGATATACCAATAACAGTAGAATCACATTCCGTAACAGGGTAACTTCCATGACTGAAAGTTGAACCAGTATCTCCAACCCAAATATTTATGTAATAATCAGGATCCATTATATATCCCACATCCAGTCTTCAAAATTTATTGTGTATTCGGGATTCAATTGATGTCTTGTAATTCCTTTTTCTTCTAACATATTACCATTTGGATCATTTTCAGCTAATTTAAATTGAATAAAGGTATCAACTGCGTTAGGGTCTAAATTTGGTAATGGCGTTCTATATGTTTTATTTAATTGTTCTATTACTTTAATTATATCATTACTCTGAATATTAGAATTAATTATATGGAAAACAACTGTAAATTCAATAGGAATATATTCTTCTGGAGGACGAGCAATCAAAATTATTTCATTACTTTTTAATGAATTAACTTCTGCCCATATTGTATAATTTCCTGCAATATTAGTTTTAAAATCATCATTAATAAGGATTCCATTAGCAAAATATTTAACATCCAATTGGTTCGTTTCTGATTGTTTAAGATTAGTTTCTTTTTTAATATGTACAGTCGAAATATTATTGGCTATTAAATATTTACTTTCTGAATTAATCGAAATTTGATTAACTAAACCTTCCAAAGATAAATCAGGACTAGAACAGTTTAGAAAAAATACTAAATTAAATATTAAGAGTTTAAACTTGGTATTCATAAATGGTGTTTTTCATGTTTTCGCTAACAGTTCTGTATATGAAAAGTAACGGGTTTTCAAGTACTAACTTTTCTACTTGCTTCGCAAACCAAAGAACCCCTTATTAATTCTACCGCATGTTCTCGTGTAGTGCATTTTTATTTAGTCATTTTTTTCATTACAAACCTGCCCCCATTCCATCTCGAAAACAAATCGACAAACTCACTGCGTATTTGATGACGTAAACAAATAAAATATCAATTAATTTTAAGTTACTTACAAAGATTTAGACTTGGGTCAAAATCAGATTCAAACTTAAAATAAATTATTTAAACTTCCAAAAAAAAACGAATCAAATTCTAACTTAAACAACTGAAAGTATATCACTTGTGTTTTGAAACAAAAAAATAATAGGTAAGGAAAATGAATGAATTAAAGGGGCAGGAATACTCCTTAAAGTGCGCTTTTGAAGGTGAGGAAAAAATGAGTTCCACTAAATAAAGTCTCAGAATTAAAATTATTTTAAAATTTCAATTTTTCGGATGAATACATTTTGAAGTGGCCAATCGGAGGCATCGGTAGGGACGGCTGCAATTTTATCCACCACTTCCATGCCCCGAATCACTTTTCCGAAAATAGTATAATCACCATCTAAATGATGCGCCCCGCCTTGCTGCTGAACAATAAAAAACTCAAAAGGGGAGGCCTTCTTATAAGGGTTTTCTATATTTTTACTCGGCATACTCAGCATGCCACGTTCGTGTTTGAATCCTTTGTCGTGATCATTAGGAAGTAAGTATTTCCCGATCTTTCGTCGTTTTAGGGAGGTTTCTCGGTCATCGCTATTACCCCCTTGAATCACAAAATTCTGAATCACTCTGTAAAACTGAGTCCCGTCGAAATACTGTTTTTTGATAAGGTAAATAAAATTGGAACGGTGGAACTTAGTCGCCTCAAACAATTGGACATCAATGGTTCCAAAATCGGTGGTGATTCTGACCGTATCTTCTTTATGTTTTTGGTCATAATCCAAGAAAAACTCCATGACATTCGCATCGCTCAGAACAAAATTTGGCTCTTTTTCCTTAGGAGTTGGTTCTTTTGTGATGGAAGTAGAGTCGTTTTTTTGGGGCTTGATTGTTTTTGTTTTCTTACCTTCACAACTCAACAAAACACAGCTTAAAAAGAAAAGTATAACTAGTCGCATGGATCGTATAGATTTATAGAATTGAAAGGTATGAGATTTAAGGCATTTGAAAAAACGATTCCAGAAATAAATAAACTTAGTTTACCAGGCATAGAGTCGCAGTTAAAAATGGCTCCTTCGTTTCGAAAGCAATTAATAGAACAATATAAAGAAGAACAGAAATCCGCAAAATTGGCGGCTGTTTTGGCGTTATTTTACCCGAGTAAAAAAGGGGAGACGCTGTTGGTTTTAATTTTACGGAAATCCTATAAAGGGGTGCATTCTGCCCAAATTGGATTCCCTGGAGGAAAACCCGAACCCGAAGATGATGGGATGCAAGCCACTGCTTTGCGAGAGACTTGGGAAGAGATTGGGGTTTCTTCGGAAAAAATTACGGTTCTTCGAGAACTGTCCTCTATCTATATACCACCCAGTAATTTTTTGGTAGCTCCTTTTTTAGGGATCGCCCATGCGCCGCTGACGTTCACACTTCAGCCCTCCGAAGTAGATGCCGTTCTAGAAGTGTCTTTGTCAGATTTTATGAATGACACGTCTGAGGTTGTTTCTGAAATATTAGCTGCGGATGGTAGTGCCTACGAAGTACCGGCTTTTAAACTCAACGGTCATATTGTTTGGGGAGCGACCGCCATGATGTTAATAGAAATTAAATCAATGTTAAATCAAATTTTAAAAAAATAGCTTACGTTTGCAGAATAACTTTTTTAAAATCTTAATGGGTCTTTTCAAGAAAAATATATTCGGTCAATTTTTATTCTTAAAAAAATGGGTCATTCGGATTGCAGGCGTATTAAGTCACCGACGCTACAGAGGTTTTAACGAACTTCAAATAGAAGGCTCCGAGATTTTACGAAATTTACCCCAAAACAACGTTTTGTTTATTTCTAACCATCAAACCTATTTTGCGGATGTGATGGCGATGTTTCACGTGTTTAATGCAGCCCTCAGCGGACGCGATGACAATATTAAAAACGTAGGCTACTTATGGAATCCAAAATTGAATGTCTATTTTGTGGCTGCGAAAGAAACCATGAAATCTGGATTTCTTCCAAAAGTATTTGCTTACGCCGGCTCAATTAGCATCGAAAGAACGTGGCGTGCTTCTGGTGAAAACGTGAACCGACAGGTGAAAATGAGTGATATTTCAAACATTAATAAAGCGCTAACCGATGGTTGGGTGATTACATTCCCTCAAGGAACAACCACTCCTTTTAAGCCCATCCGTAAAGGAACGGCACATATTATCAAGCATTATCAACCCATTGTTGTTCCGATTGTGATTGATGGTTTTAGACGTTCTTTTGATAAAAAAGGCATCCGTGTGAAGAAAAAAAATATTCTTCAAACGATGGAAATTAAAGCGCCTTTAGAGATTGATTACGAAAAAGAATCGATTGATCAAATCGTAGAAAAAATTGAATATGCGATTGAACAACATCCTTCATTTATGAAAGTTGTTTCTCAAGAAGAATTATTGGAAAAAGAAGCACTCAACAAAAAACGAAAATGGTAACCGATTACTCTGTTACCAATGCTTTTAAATCTTTGTAATTCGAGTTCAAACGTTTCATTAAAATTCCATAAATCAAATAGTAGAATCCCAATAAAAATGCTGTAACAAGCGCCATTGCGACGAGACTCAATCCAACGACTATCAGATAGAATACAGTAATATTTCCTTCGCCATCTGAATCAATTTCTGAGAGTAGGGTTTGAACTTCTGGATTGTTTGTCAACTCAATATACACACCAACAAGAATAGAAATACACATAAAAACAAGATTGAAAATCACATAGTGTTTTACGGTTTGGCGTGTTTTTAAAATGCGTTCCATCAACATTTTTGTATTCTCTGTCGCTGAAATACTTTTGTAGTTTTTATAAAAAATATAGAAGAAATAGATCAACACACCATACCCAAAAATCATAAGAGGGTAGAGGATGTATTCGACATTATAACTCTGCATTTTTTCTAAATCTTCACTGCCTTTAAATGAGAAGGAAATGAGAGTCCAAAACGCAAATTCTAACAGACTGATAATAAAAATCCATTTTACAATCGATGAAGAACGCTTATAAATTAATTTATAAAGGTCCTCTTTGTTTAACTCTGGATAGTTTTTAGAAGACGTCTCCCAGTCTTTTTTTAATAGCTCTAATTCATCCATACCTAAGAATTTAACTGGGTTTTTAGTTTTGTTTTAATTCGGTTCATTCGCACACGTGCATTGACTTCACTAATCCCTAGTGTTTCACTAATTTCTCTATAATTTTTATTTTCTAAATACAAGAAAACAATTCCTTTTTCGATGTCGTTTAATTTATGTACGGCGGCATAAATTAGTTTTAGTTGTTCATCTTTGGTGTCGTCATATTCTTCATAAGAAAGCTTATAAGCCACCGGTTCAATACTCTGACTTTCTACCCGTCGCAAGGATTTACGGTAGAGAGTGATGGAGGTGTTTAGACCCACTCGGTACATCCAAGTACTAAATTTTGAGTCGCCTCTAAATTTCGGATACGCCTTCCATAACTGAATGGTAATCTCTTGAAACAAATCCTTATGCGCATCAGAATCACTCGTATAAAGACTGCATATTTTGTGCACGATATTCTGGTGTTTTTGTAAAAGTTCTACAAAATTATGTTCTGATGGTTTCAAATTGGTTAATTAGTTATAATGTTAGTCTGAAAATTTAAAGAAATGTTACTCAAATTTTAAACTATTAAAGAGCTTCTTCCATAAGTTCTCCTGCTTTAATTTTAAAAGCGAGTTGATTTTGTCGTGGCGGGAACAAACATGTTGTAAATTCCGAATAGGCACAGGGTGGATTAAATAGATAATTAAAATCCAAAGTAACGGGACCATCTCTTTCTGGAAGGTCAAGGTATATGTAGCGTCCGCCGCCATAGGTGGTCTCTCCAGAAGTTAAATCTCCAACCATGACAAATCCTTCACTTCCCACGTCTAGGCTGTAAGAATCCCCCTTATACATAAAACGCAGTTGACCAATAAAGTCGGTAACGTCTGGGATTCCCAGTTTGGAATTTACAGATTCTAAATGCGCAGTTTCAAAATACCTAAAGTCAGCCTCAAAAATATAGGCACTATTGGTATCATAATTTTTAAATCCTTTGAAGGCTTGAATGGCAGGGTTTTTAAAATCCCAAACTCTCAGGTACAAGGCTCCAGAACGTGTAATGACTTGCCATTTTAACTGCTTGTGAAAAAGCTGTACTGAATTTCCATTGGCATCAATTTCAAGTGCGAATGTTTCTATTTTTTCATCTTGGGCATTGGTGACTTTTATATCCTTTGCGGCATTAAACGTAAGTCCATCTTCTGATAGATCGATACTTCCGATGGTTTCCGCTAAATTTTCAATAGTTAAAACAAATTTATTTGAAGCTGCTTTCCCAAATGTATTGCCGGTAGAATCCAATTTAAATAGGCCTGTCAGTTCTAAATATTTGACACGATTTTTGGCACGGACTTCTCGATTTTGGTTCAGAGCGTCCACATACGCAGCATCCATAGGGTTCTGCTTAGTTGCCTCTTTGCAATTGAAAAGGAGTGTTATAAAACATCCGACTATAAAATAGGGTTTCATATAAATTATTTTTTAGTATCAGCAGTGGGTTTCGATGCCTTTGGAGGCATAGGTCCTCTCAAGTGAATGATGAGTCCGTCTAAGAAATTCCTTAAAAACTGATCGCCACACTCCATATATTTGGGGTGGGTTTCGTTTCTGAAAATCGCATTTAGTTCACTTTTTGTGATTTTAAAATCTTTTAAACTGCAAATTTTTACAATATCGTCATCTCTTAATTTATGAGCGACTCTAAGTTTTTTGAATATATCGTTGTTGTTTAATCCCATGTCACAAAGGTAGTATTTTTATGAGTTAATCTTTTATTCTGTTGTCATCAAAAGCAGAGGGTAATAATTTAGGGATAAACTTTACAAATAGTGGCAATAACAAAGCACCTCCAGGCAATAAGAAAATGGCTAAACTTGGAATCGATTTTAAGAGGTCTAACAACTGTTCTTGCATTTGTTTTTGTTCGGCATCATTAAGATCTCTTTGCGCCGATTGCGATAATAACTTCACCAATTCCTTACTTTCTTTTAATTCTTTAAACAAACGTTTGCTGTTTCTCGAAATAAGTTTACGCACCATCAAACTGGTATTGTCATAAAAACTTTGCACACTATTTTTTGAGTTTAAAAGTGCCATTTTACTTTTGTGCGTTTTGTAAAATGTTTGCACTGAAGTTATCGATTCCTTAATTGTTTTTTTTGAAATTTTAAGGTCAGAACCTAATGCATTCAAAAATTCTTGTTCTGTTGATTCAATTTTCAGATCACTCCAAGTGGACATACACGCCAAATCTAAATAATAATAGGATTCTAATTCTGAGGGAGCAGCATCTATAACCGTTTTATAGTTATGGGAAGCACTTTCTGTAAATCGAAATGAAGACTCTAAAAGTTTGATCAAACTGTCATCATAAGATGTTTTCAGGGATTTAGAATTTAAAGCCGTTAACACTAATGTTCTAATGGAATTTTCAAACTGATTTAAATAAAGGATGGTATTTTTTTCTCCTTTTAAATATTCTCTGTACGCCATTACATCCATAAATAGGAGGGCATTGGTGACAAGAAAACTAAAGTTTTTGGTTAAAATATTATTGTCAATATGAATGCGTTTATGAAGAATGGATTCTAGATTGTTTCCTAGAATGGAACTTATGAAGGTTGATTTATGTAAGGTAATTTCTTTATAAAACTTTAATAAACTTTTTTCAAAGGGTTCTGTCGATTTCGTATCAGAATGGACCGCGTACAAAGCAATCAATAAATTGATTTTGCAACGCTCTTCCTTTGTGTAGTCTGGATTGTCCGCGATGTGGTTGAGTGTGGTCATATTACTACCATATAAAAACCCCACATTTCTAAGTTTTGGATACAACTGCTCCAACGACTCAAATTCATGTTCCGAATTTGCTTTGAGTAGCTTTAAAAGTTTCGTAATCCAACCGCTTCCTGATGGGTTCATTCTGTAACGTATTTGGCGTAAAATTAAAAAAGCTACTCATTACAAGTAGCTTTGTATCGTTTTTTTTAAATTAAATTATTCGATAATTCCTCCACAACTCACACGGCTGCCAGCAGCTCCTGAGGGTTGAGATGTAAAATCGTCTACACCTTGGTGTACAATAACGCCTTTGCCTAGGATATCTTTTGTGTCATCTCCACAGCCAATACACCATTCGTCCGTACTAAACTCAACGGTTGTATCATCCGCTGCGTTTTTAACCATAAAATTTCCAATATCTCCTTTGTGATAGCCCGTTTCAGCACCCCATTTTCCATGTGGTTGCGCCGTTGGATTCCAATGCCCACCAGCCGATTTCCCATCTGCAGATGTACAATCACCTGTTTTATGAATATGTATCGCATTAGATCCTTCAGACAGTCCTTTGATGACCGCAGTCATTTGAACCACGCCGTTGGTTTCTACAAATTTAGCCGTTCCAGTCACTGTACTGTTACTTTTTGGACTCAGAGCGATCGTTAACGAGCGCATCTTTTGAACGGGTTTTTGTTTTGGCTCGGTATTAATCATCTCTTTGTCAGATGTGTTTGTTTTTTTGACTTCTTGTTTACATGCTAAGACACTGAAAATAAGAAGTAAAGCTAGAATCGAATTTTTCATTTTTTTCATTTTAAATTTAGTTAGTCGAAAGTTAGTTAAAAAATCGAAACCGCATAAGAATGGGGTCTAATTTTTTAGTTTAAATGTTTTTATAGTTTTAAATGGAGATAAATCTTTAGCTTCCATTTCAGTTTGAAATGTCAACCATTCTTCTTCAAAAAAGCTGTTCGTGGTTTTTAAGGCACTATCAATAGCCGTTTTTGCTTGCTCCATAAGGCTGTGTTCTGTGTCTGTGATCCCATGCTGACGTGTGCTGATATAATACGAAGCCGTCCCCAAACGCTCTGTCACAGAAACCACAGGATCGCTTGTAATCCCTTGACGTTTGTCGTCTTTTCCAAAATAGAGGGCCAAAATAGTATCTATTTTTTTGGTAATTTCTTTGCAACTTTTTAGAGCTTCTTTATTTAATTTCTTGTCTTTTTTGGATAGTTTATCTGAAAATTCAGAAACGATGTTTTTACTTTCTACAAGTTGTTTGACGGCATTACCCGTCATTTCTTGCTGATGTTCTAAGACTTTCATCGTATTGTAAACGTCTTGAGTTGTTTCTACATTGTAGGGAATTCGAGGGTCGCTCTGAACTTCAATAACAGTCTCCGAATTTTGATCGCCGTAACTAAGCACTGCGCGGTAGTTTCCAGGAAGTACTTGCATTCCAGAAGGTTCCCGTTTTGATTTACTTATTTTTTTAGAAGGCCATTCGACACCTTTTTCGTCCATGTTCCATTTCCAAGTATGCATTCCACTTTCTTTGGGAGCTTTCTGTTTGAGAGTTCTAATAAGACGCGCTCCATCAAATAGTTGAAGCTGTAAAGAATCCCATTTGACTTCTGATGTCGTTTCTTCTTCCTCTTCATCTTCCTCATCTTCATCCTCCTCAGTCGCTTTTGAATCTTTTTCTTGCACGGTTAAATAATATGAAAACTGTGCGCCACTGTCTCGGTTTTCACCATTAAACAAGGCATCACCGCCAAATCGACTCCCTGTGGGTTGTTGATACGCCGCTTGATAGGCCGTCGGAGGGTCAAACAAATGAACCGTTTTTTGAAGTAAATTTTGATCTTTCGCGATGGCTCTCAAAGGGCGAATGTCGTCCAATACCCAAGCAGCCCGTCCAAAAGTTCCAATGACTAAGTCATGCTCACGCGGATGAATTATTAAATCCTTTACCGAAACGGTTGGAAATCCTTCCGTCCATTTGGTCCATTTGCTGCCGTGGTCAATAGATATATAAAGCCCATCATCAGTGCCTAAAAATAATAGATTCGGTTCTTTAACGTCTTCCACTATTGATAGGGCATAACTGGTTACATCTGTTGCATCGACAATACGTTCCCAAGTTTTTCCATAGTTTTTAGTGCGGTAAACATAAGGCGTATAATTAAAGCGTCTGTAATCATTAGCGACTAATAGCGCTGCACCTTTGGTTGTTTTGGATGCTTTGATTTGTGGAATCCAGCTTCCTTTTGGTAAACCCTTAATGTTTTTAGTGACCTCTGTCCATTGGGTGCCTCCGTCTTGTGTGTAGTGCACACGTCCATCATCGGTACTCACCCAAAGCATGTCGGCTTCCACCTCGGAAGGTTCGATGACTAAGATGGTACAATGATTTTCAGCACCTGTCGCATCCATGGTCAGTCCACCACTTTCGTGCTGTTTTAATTTATCGGGATCATTGGTAGTTAAATCCGGTGAAATAACTTTCCATGTCTCGCCTTTATCGGTTGATTTATGTACAAATTGACTTCCAAAGTATAAAGTGCTGTTTGAGTTGGGATCTATATTTATGGCCGCATTCCAATTGAACCGAAGGGTGACATCCGCATCTGGATGGGTGGGTCGTACAATATAGTTATTGCCTGTTTTCCAATCGTATCGACTTACATAGCCTTCTTGACTCATGGTCCATCCAAATTGAGAATCGTCCTTATCGGGGATCACATCAAAACCATCCCCAAAACTTATTTCTTGCCAATACGAATTTCTAATCCCTTGCGCACGCCAGACGTAGGCGGGACCTCTCCAAGAACCATTGTCTTGCATGCCTCCATACACATTGTAAGGAAATTCATTATCCACATTAATATGGTAAAATTGTGCGACCGGTAAATTTCCGATAAATCGCCACGTGTCTCCACCATCTTTGGTAATGTTCATACCACCATCATTTCCATCAATCATAAAATCGCCATTTGTAGGGTGTATCCACCACGCATGATGATCGGGGTGAATGCCGTTATCCACGCCATAAGCAGGCATGAGTTGCTCAAAACTTTTTCCGCCATCTTCACTTACATTGACGTAGGTAAAAATTGAAAACAATCGATTTTCGTTTTGAGAATCCACATAAATATCTGCATAATAAAACGGGCGATTTCCGATTTCGTCCATGTTATCACTGACCATTTTCCATTTGACACCACCATCGGTACTTTTGTATAAAGCATTCTTTTTGGCTTCGATCAGAGCGTAAATAACATCGGGTTTGCTAGGAGCAATCGCGATGCCAATTCGACCTAAATTTCCTTCAGGCAATCCGTCTTCAGAGGATATTTTTTTCCATGTGTCGCCACCATCATAAGTGCTGTAGAGTCCGGAACCTTCGCCACCAGAATTAAAAAACCAAGGGTCCCGTTTGTGTTCCCACATGGCTGCGATTAATTTATTGGGATTTTGAGGATCCATCACCAAATCCGCTGCACCACTTTTTTGATTTGTATATAATATTTTATTCCATGTTTTTCCACCGTCTGTGGTTTTATACACGCCGCGTTCGGGATGTTCTCCCCAAGGAGATCCAATAGCAGCAGCATATACCGTATTCGGATTTGTAGGATCAATAATAACACGATGGATATGACGTGTTTTTTCTAAGCCCATCAATATCCAATTTTTACCACCATCTAAGGATTTATAGATGCCATAACCGCCATTCAAACTGTTACGGGGATTGCCTTCGCCTGTTCCAACCCAAATGACACTTGGATTGGATTGTTGAATGGCAACAGCACCAATAGAGGCGGTTGCTTCATTCTCGAAAATAGGTTCCCATTTAATACCTCCCGAAGTGGATTTCCACAAACCACCTGAAGCAGTACCAGCGTACATGATATCTGAATTGGAATGTACCACATCAATGGAAGTGACCCGTCCGGACATGCCGCCAGGGCCTATGTTTCGTGGCGTTTTGTTTTTAAGAAGTTCCATCGAAAATTCTTGTGCGAACCCATTAAAACTGAACATTAATAGTAAGATTGATAGTATAGTTCTCATTAGAAAATGTTTTTAATTTAGTTGTTTGTGATCGATATAATAGTCTCTATCGATGTTGATTTTCGTGGAATTGATTTCCATTATTTTCCAATCGGCAGTAGGGTAGAGCCATTGGATTTCTTCATTGATTTCTATTTCAACAGGCATTTGAAACCCATCTACAATATTGATCCAGCGATAGCTCAATTCATTATCTTTTATAGAATACTCTAAAGTCGGAACTCGAACATCACGAAGGTATTGATTGAAAACCGCGCTTAAATTTAAACCTGAAAATGTACTTATATAGTTTTCAATCTCTTGAGTGGTGACAGTTTGATGGTAAAAAGTTTCATTCAATCCTCTTAACAATTGTCGCCATTTTTCATCATCATTCACGAGTTGGCGAAGGGTATGGAGCATATTAGCGCCTTTGTAATACATATCGGATGAGCCTTCAGAATTCACGTCATAGGTTCCAATAACAGGTTTGTCATTTCGAATATTTTTTCTGGTTCCAATCACATAGTCTGCCGAAGCTTCTGTTCCGTAATGATAATCTAAAAACAGATTTTCTGAATAAGCCGTAAACCCTTCGTGAATCCACATATCAGCAGCATCTTTATAGGTAATGTTGTTTGCAAACCACTCATGCCCCGATTCGTGGATGATAATAAAATCAAATTTCAATCCCCATCCAGTTCCAGATAAATCCTTTCCCAAATAGCCTTGTTTGAATTCATTTCCATAGGTGACAGAACTTTGGTGTTCCATTCCTAAATAAGGGACTTCCACCAATTTAAAACTGTCTTCATAAAAAGGGTAGGGGCCGAACCAGTGTTCAAAGGCTTTCATCATTTTTGGTGCATCTTTGAATTGTTTTTTTGCTTTCTCTAGATGGTCTCTCAAAACATAATAGTCCATATCCAGAGGGCCTTTTTCGCCTTCATAAATTTCTGAAAAATGCACATAATCTCCAATATTGATGTTCACACCATAATTGTTGATAGGATTTGTTACGACCCAGTTGTAGGTGGTTGTATCGTCGTCTTTTTCTTCAACAGATTCTAGCCTTCCATTAGAAATGTTCATTAACTGTTTTGGAACATTGACACTAATTTTCATACTGTCCACTTCATCATACATATGGTCTTTGTTTGGCCACCACACACTGGCGCCTAAGCCTTGGCAGGAGGAGGCTATAAAATCATTTCCGGTAGAATCTTTTTTCCATGAGATGCCACCATCCCAAGGCGCTCGGACGGCTACCCTTGGTTTGCCTTCGTAAAAGACCTCAATTTCTTCTTGAGATCCAATGGCAGTCTGTGGTTTTTTTAAGGAGATAAAATGAGCGTTGCCCTCCGTTACGACCACTAATTCCTCCCCATCTTGAACTGCTTTCGTCAGTTTCATAGGCGGTTGTAAATCGATTTGAAGTGTTTGATAGGGTTCAAGGATCGTGTATCTAATGGTATTTTTTCCTTCGATGGATTTCGTTTCAGGATTGACAGAAATGTCTAAATGATAATAATTCAAATCCCACCATACACGTTCTGCAGTGATGCTTCCTCTTAGAGAGTCTTGACGTGTAAAGGTCTCTGAGTCTGATTTTAAACTTTGTCCATTGATTGAAACACTTAGTAATAAAATCGGGATTAAAAATAGAGATTTGGTTTTCATATTTTTTTTCTAAAGTTAAACAAATTTTAAACGTAGCACTCTAAGACTGTAAATTTTGCATAAAAAAAACGCCTCAAATCACTTTGAGACGTTTCTTCACTAGTTAAATTGGTTAAAAACAATAGCCATTTTCTTCTTTCACTTTTTCAGCTATTTCAATACGTAAATCTACAATATCTGGATAGTTCGCATATTTTGTAAAACGCTTCAGTCCCATTAACATCATGCGTTGTTCATCGCCCTCAGCAAAAGAGATGATGCTTTCTTTTCCTTTTTCTTCAACGGTATCAACAGCGTGGTATAAATACAATTTCGCCATCGCTATTTGTGCCAAATGCTCTTTTTGACTCGTACGCTTCACATTTTTCTCCGTTCTTAAAATTGAGGATTCAGCCATATAGATTTCAATTAAGATATCTGCAGCAGCAATTAACAGTTGTTGATGCTCTTCAAGTTGAGGTCCATATTTTTGAACTGCACCACCAGCAACCATTAAGAACGTCTTTTTCAATTTCTTAATCATTTCTTTTTCTTCTGAAAATAATTCAGAGTAATCGGGGGTGTCAAAAGAAGGAATACCCATAAGTTCTTCTTGAACTTTTGAAGCAGGGCCTAATAAATCAACATGTCCTTTCATTGCCTTTTTAACGAGCATACCCACAGACAACATTCTGTTAATTTCGTTGGTACCTTCATAAATTCTCGTAATTCTAGCATCTCTCCAAGCAGATTCCATAGGGGTTTCTTCAGAGAAGCCCATCCCACCAAAAATTTGAATTCCTTCATCGGCACAGTTTTGTACATCTTCAGAAACGGCCACTTTTAAAATTGAACATTCTATGGCATATTCTTCAACGCCTTTTAGCTCTGCTTCTTGATGGGTGTTTCCAGCCGCTTCACGCAATGCGATTCGGTCTTCAATATCTTTTGCAGCTCTATAAGTTGCAGATTCACAAGCATAGGCATTCGATGCCATTTCAGCTAGTTTTACTTTAATGGCTCCAAAATCTGCAATCGGGGTGTCAAATTGTTTACGTTCCTTGGCATAATTTACAGCAATGGATAAAATACGTCTTTGCGAGTCCAAACAAGCTGCTGCCAATTTGATACGCCCCACGTTCAGTGCATTCATCGCTATTTTAAATCCTTCACCACGTCCCGCTAACATATTTTCGACAGGGACCACACAATCGTTAAAAAATACTTGACGTGTAGAGGACGCTCGAATTCCTAATTTGTGTTCTTCTTCACCCAAAACAATACCGTTTGGTTTTTCACCATCATATTCAACAATGAAGCCCGTAATGTTTTTATCTCCTTCAATACGTGCAAACACAATCATCACACTACAGAAGCCTGCATTTGAGATCCACATTTTTTGACCATTGATTTTATAGGACTTTCCATCGGCGGATAATTCAGCCGTTGTTTTCCCTGAATTGGCATCCGATCCTGCACCCGGTTCTGTGAGGCAATAGGCTCCAAACCATTCTCCAGAAGCTAATTTTGGTACGTATTTTTGTTTTTGTGCATCAGTACCATATAAGGTAATTGGCATGGTTCCAATTCCTGTATGTGCGCCAAAAGCAGTACTAAAAGACCCGGTTCCACTAGAGATGTAATCACAAGTCAAGCAAGTCGAGACAAAACCCATTCCCATTCCGCCATAGGCTTCAGGAACAGCAACGCTTAAAAAACCCATGTCTCCAGCCTTCCGCATCACTTCTTCTGTTAACGCAAAATCTTTAGCTTCAAAGCGCGCTTTATGAGGAATGATCTCACGGTCGTTGAATTCCATTACAGAATCCTTCATCATTTTTTGCTCTTCCGTAAAATCTTCAGGTGTGAATACGTCTTCACATTTTGTTTCTTTCACTAAGAATTGACCTCCTCTGAGTAGTTGTTTGTCGTTTGCTTCCATCCTCTTTAGTATTAAGTGTTTAGTATAAAGTATTAAGATGCCTAGCTAGAGAACTTTCGTCTTTGTACTTAATAATTAATTTGTTTATTATTTTATTTATTTCTGGTTATATTTAGAAGTATGCATAAAACGGAATTGCAACGTCTTAGTACTTAATTCTAATAATCTTAATTCTATTTAATTTAAGAATTCAAAAACCCCACACGCACCTTGCCCTGTTCCGACACACATGGTGACGGCTCCATATTTTCCGATCATTTTTTGCTTTCGCATTTCATCAAACAATTGAACTGATAGTTTTGCGCCTGTACATCCTAAGGGGTGTCCTAATGAAATTGCACCTCCGTTTGGATTGATGATATCAGGGTTGAGGTTTAATTCACGGATCACTGCTAACGATTGTGATGCAAAGGCTTCATTAAGTTCAATCAAAGACAAATCGTCTTGTTTTAATCCGGCTTGTTTCAATGCTTTTGGGATGGCTTTCACGGGGCCAATACCCATAATTCTAGGCTCGACACCAGCAGCTGCATAGTTGACCAAACGGGCAATTGGTTCTAGGTTTAATTCTTTTACCATGTCTTCACTCATGACCATGACAAAGGCGGCACCATCACTCATTTGTGATGAGTTACCTGCAGTCACACTTCCACCCGCAGCAAAGACGGCTCTTAGTTTTGCCAAGGCTTCCTTACTCGTTCCAGCTCTTGGACCTTCATCTTTAGTGACTGTATAGGATTTTGTTGCTTTTTTACCATTGGCATCAATATATGTTTGTTCTACATCAATCGGTACAATTTGATCTTGAAAGCGGTTTTCTGCTTGTGCGCGTAAGGCTTTCATGTGAGAGTTATAAGCAAACTCATCTTGATCTTCACGAGAAATTTTAAACTGATTGGCGACTGCTTCAGCCGTATTTCCCATGCCCCAATAATAATCTTCGTGACCGGCTTTTACGATGTCGTAATTAAGCTCGGGTTTATAACCCGTCATTGGAACACTGCTCATACTTTCAGCACCACCTGCAATAATACAGTCTGCCATACCGGCTTGAATTTTTGCTGTTGCCATTCCAATCGTTTCAATTCCAGAAGAACAAAATCGATTGACAGTCACCCCAGGAACATCCACAATGTCCAATCCCATTAAGGAGATTAAGCGTGCCATATTAAGTCCTTGTGACCCTTCAGGCATGGCGTTACCAACAATGACATCGTCGATACGCTTTGGATCTAAATCAGGCAATTCTTTCATCATGTATTTGATGGTTTCAGCGGCTAATTCATCGGTTCTTTTAAAACGGAATACACCTTTTGGTGCTTTCCCTACGGCGGTTCTGTAGGCTTTTACAATGTAAGCTTGTTTGCTATTCATGGTATTAAGATTTTTAGTATTAAGTATTAAGACTTCTTTGAAGTGAGAAATTCATTTTTGTAACTTCGAGAACTTCATTTATAATAGGTCTTATATTTTCTTCTTTTATTAAGTTTAATCTGGTTGATAAATATAATTGTGTTAATAATTCATAAGAAGAACCATTTGCAATTCCTAAGAACTGCTTAAACTCTCCATTTGTGTTTCTTCCTGCCCCTTCTGAAATATTAGAAGGAATAGAGACAGCACTTCTTCGAAGTTGAGAGGTCAAACCATATCTTTCCTCTTTGGGGAAATTTTCTGATGCTTTGTAACATTTCTCAGTGATGTCCATTGCTTTTTGCCATATTTTTAATTCTTCAAACTTGTGCATGGGGGTACGTGTTTAATTGTTAGTAATGAGTATTAAGATTTTAAAAATTTCATTTATATTTTATTAGTGACCAGTCTTTATACTCTATACTTTGTTCTATTTAATTAGTAATAAGACTTTAGTGTTTTGAGCTAATTGTAAGCTACTCATTT
>TARA_B110001469_G_scaffold126228_1_pt1 | contig 19666 bp, 17 predicted proteins | sample TARA_B110001469 | Tara Oceans TARA_B110001469 (sample SAMEA4397034) | marine metagenome | biome: Polar Biome; feature: [SRF] surface water layer (ENVO:00010504); material: water (ENVO:00002006), including particulate matter (ENVO:01000060) such as... | depth 5 m
TCACAACACTTCCTTCACCACCAGCATTTTCTACAATGGTACGTAAGGGAGCTTCAATCGCTTTAGACACGATTTGAATTCCTGTAACTTCGTCCAAATTGGCTGCGGTTAGTTTTTCGAGTGTTTTTTGAGCTCTTACAAGCGCGACACCACCACCAGCAACAATGCCTTCTTCAACAGCGGCTCTCGTCGCATGAAGTGCATCATCCACACGGTCTTTCTTTTCTTTCATTTCAATCTCACTAGCAGCACCTACATAAAGGACTGCTACACCACCAGCTAGTTTAGCCAAGCGTTCTTGTAGTTTCTCTTTATCATAATCACTAGTCGTTGTTTCTATCTGCGCCTTGATTTGATTCACACGCGCCTTGATATCATCCGCTTTTCCAGCTCCATTGACAATTGTTGAATTGTCTTTGTCAATCGTCACTGTTTCAGCAGTTCCTAACATGCTTAAATCTGCATTTTCTAAAGAAAACCCGCGTTCTTCAGAAATCACGGTGCCTCCTGTAAGGATGGCGATATCTTCAAGCATTGCTTTACGACGGTCTCCAAATCCTGGAGCTTTCACTGCAGCGATTTTAAGACCACCTCTTAATTTGTTGACCACTAAAGTTGCTAAGGCTTGGCCATCTACATCTTCAGCAATAATTAAAAGTGGACGTCCAGATTGTGCTACAGGCTCCAAAATTGGAAGCACTTCCTGAAGGTTTGAAATCTTTTTATCAAATAATAAAATATAAGGATTTTCTAAATCAGCAATCATTTTATCGGCATCGGTCACAAAATAAGGACTTAAATACCCTCTGTCAAATTGCATTCCTTCAACCACATCTACATAAGTGTCCATTCCTTTGGCTTCCTCTACTGTGATGACGCCTTCTTTACCAACTTTTCCAAATGCTAAGGCAATAAGTTCTCCTATAGTATTATCGTTATTGGCAGAAACAGATGCAATTTGTTGAATTTTCTCAGAAGAATTTCCAACTTTCTTTGCTTGCTTTTCTAAATCAGTAATAATCGATATGACTGCTTTATCAATTCCACGTTTCAAATCCATTGGATTTGCGCCGGCAGCTACATTTTTCAAACCTTCTTTTACAATTGCTTGTGCTAAAACGGTTGCCGTTGTCGTACCATCTCCAGCCAAATCATTGGTTTTAGAAGCAACTTCTTTAACCATTTGAGCGCCCATATTTTCTAGAGCATCTTCCAATTCAACTTCTTTTGCAACAGAGACCCCATCTTTAGTCACTTGTGGTGCGCCAAAACTTTTACTGATAATCACATTACGACCTTTTGGTCCTAAGGTTACTTTTACTGCATTTGCGAGTGCATCAACACCACGTTTCAATCCGTCACGAGCGTCTATATCAAATTTTATATCTTTTGCCATTTCTTTTATTTTTTAAAAATTAAACAATTGCAAGAATATCACTTTCTCGCATGATTAAATAATCAGTTCCTTCGAGCTTAAGCTCTGTGCCAGCATACTTTCCGTAAAGGACGGCATCGCCCACTTTTACAGTTGTAGGCTCATCTTTAGTGCCTTTACCCACTGCAACCACGGTGCCTTTTTGAGGTTTCTCTTTTGCATTATCAGGGATGATAATTCCAGAAGCAGTTGTTGTTTCAGCTTGCTGCGGTTCTACAAGAACTCTGTCAGCTAATGGTTTGATGTTTAAAGCCATATATTTTAATTTTTAGTGTTGTTAAATTCTTAATTTCTACTTTCTAAAAGTGTGCCAACCCCATTGAACTGACAAACTTTCAGAAACAAAAAATGTCAACGTGTTGGCGTTGACATTTTGTAATTTTTATAAAGCATTTCTTTTACTCTGAATCCGTAGCTTCTGGAGTTGAACTCTCTTCAGTAGTTGTCTCTTGAACAGGGACTGCTACAGGTTGAGATGTTGTTGGTGCTGCATCTAAATCAAGAGCTTTAGATTCTTGACTGTCGCTAGGACCTACAATAGCGACATTGGATAGTAAAATTAAGGCCAACAACAATGTTGCGAGTGCCCATGTGCTTTTGTCCAAAAAGTCGGATGTTTTTTTAACACCACCAACTTGTTGTGTTCCACCACCTCCAAATGAAGAAGACAATCCTCCACCTTTAGGATTTTGAACCATAATAACAACGACAAGTAGAAAAGCTACGATGACGATAAGGACTAGAAATATTGAAAATGTACTCATTATAAATTATTTTTTTCTTGTAAGACTTTTATTGCTTGAATTTGGTCTGCAAATAAACTACTTTTTTCTGGATATTTCAAACTTAAAATACGGTAAGACTGTATTGCTTTGTCATAGTTTTTTTGTTCCACGTAGATTCTTGCTAAAGTTTCGGTCATTAAGTCCTCTGTTTCAAAGGCAGACTCCTCCGCAATATTGATGAGTTTTGAGTGTTTGTCAAGGGGTTTTAGTTTGGGTTTATTTGTAATAAACGCATCAATAAGCGCAAACTTTTTATCACGGTTTGATTCCTCTTCAGGTTCAGGTGTTTCGGATCGGTCAATCGGCTTTTTTTGCGCTACACGAAGCCATTCAGAAAATGAAAAGGTTTCGGTCTTATCAAACTGTAAAGGTTTTCCGAGCTCTAATTTTGATACAGAATCGTCCACGATTAAAGAAGCATGAGAAGAAATATCCTGAAATTCTTCAACTTTAATTGTTTTGATTTGATCAAAATTTTGTTTGATATATGTTGAAATATCATTTTGTAAAAACACTTCAGAAGTAATAAAATCAAATAATACCGTGCGATCAGTTGTATAAGCAGCCGTTGTCTTTAACTCCTGATTATACTTGAAACTCCCTAAATCTTTTAAGCCTTTTAAATAAATAGCTCTTGCCGATTGAAAATAGGGAAATTCCTCAATAATAGCGGATACATGGCTGACTTGGTCTTTATTTAAAGCCGAAGGGTGGTGTAGTAGATATGTGAAATCAGATGTGTTCATAATTTACCAATCGGCTAAGGATGCGTTTATGACATCTTGGGTGATGCGTTCAAAAATTTCTTCTACAGCCGTTGTTTTTTGAGACCCGACAAGTTGCGCACTGCCTGCATAATCATAAAAAAAGGAAAATCGTTTTTCAAAATCAGCTTCCTCATCATTTGCATTCGTGAAAATCACATTAACACTAATAGTCAATCTGTTTTGGGCGGCTGTATTGCTTGAAGTCGCTGTTGTTGGTGAAATTCGGTACTCAACAATTTCACCTTCATAAACGATGTCTCCACTGGATTTAACAAGGTCTAAATTGGTTTGATTTAAAATCAAATCTTGAAGTGCTAAAGTAAAGTCACGTTCAATACCCGGCTCAATTAATGCTGCGGTATTTTGAAAATAATTCACTTGAAAGGACTTAGTGTCGGCACTTAAAGAAATCCCTGTAAAGGAGTAAGCACCACACCCTAAAATAAGGGTAAAAACACTGATTGCTAAGCTGTATTTTAAAACGTTAAAGGTCATATTGTTTTATTTTTCGATATAAAGTACGTTCGCTAATTCCCAATTCATCTGCTGCTAATTTACGCTTTCCTTTGTGACGTTCAAGGGATTTTTTAATAAGTTCTAATTCTTTATCGTGTAGAGACAGCGTTTCTTCTTCCTCTTCAACCGCATCAATGTAGGTGTATTTTTCTTCATTGTCTTTTACAATTTCAACGGCATTTTCTTCTCGTGGTTTTGCAGGGAGTGCTAAGAACTCGGGTTCTTTTTTGGGTTCTAAAGTTTCGTCTTTATTATATATTTTTTCAATTAAACTTTCGTTGTTTTTCTGAACATCACTGTGATTTTCGTTTTTCATCAATTCCATGGTCAGTTTTTTGAGATCGTTCAAATCACTTTTCATGTCAAATAAAACCTTGTACAAAATTTCTCTTTCGGTACTAAAATCACTCTGACTTTTATCTTTTCCTTGTACTGTTGGAAAATTACCTCCCATATTTGGTAAATATGTTTTCAAGGTCAATATATCAATCATTCTTGAAGACTCTAACACAGAAATTTGCTCAGCAACATTTCTGAGCTGTCTCACATTTCCACTCCATCGATAATTGATGAGGGCTTCAATCGCTTGCTCCTCCAGTCGGATGGTTGGCATTTTATATTTTAAGGCAAAATCACTGGCAAATTTTCTAAACAACAAATGAATATCGTCCTTTCGATCGCGAAGCGAAGGCAATAAAATCTCAACCGTACTCAGTCTGTAATAAAGGTCTTCACGAAATTTTTCTTTTTCAATGGCCTCAAACATATTCACGTTGGTTGCTGCTACAATCCTCACATCTGTTTTTAAAACAGCACTTGAGCCTACTTTTATAAACTCACCATTTTCTAAAACACGGAGCAATCGAACTTGCGTGGTGAGAGGAAGCTCGCCTACTTCATCTAGAAATATGGTTCCTCCATTGGCAACTTCAAAGTAGCCCGAACGGTTTTGGGTTGCTCCTGTAAAGGCTCCTTTTTCATGTCCAAAAAGCTCACTGTCGATAGTGCCCTCTGGAATGGCACCACAATTAACGGCAATATATTTTCCGTGTTTTCGATGCGAAAGTTGATGGATTATTTTAGGAATGCTTTCTTTTCCAACACCACTTTCTCCAGTGACTAAAACCGAAATATCTGTTGGTGCTACCTGAACGGCTTTTTCTATAGCACGATTCAAGCCCGTATCATTTCCAATGATACTAAACCGTTGTTTTATAGATTGAACTGTTTCCATAATTAATTATTTTCAGATAAACCAATGGCTTCTCCAATGAGGGTTGCACTGGTACAACTGTTTATTTTGACGTTTACAAAATCTCCGATTTTATAGTTTTCTTTAGGGAATACGGCTACTGTGTTTTGTGCACTTCTCCCAGACCATTCTGAGTCGGATTTTTTAGATTCTTTTTCAATTAACACTTCCACCGTTTGATTCAGAAATTCTTCGGTTCTGAAAAGACCATGAGCGCGTTGCAATTCAACAACTTCCGCCAAGCGTCTTTTTTTAGTTTCAAAAGCAACGTCGTCTTCAAGTTTTCTTTCAGCCATGGTTCCTGGACGTTCGGAATAGGCGTACATATACCCAAAACTATACTTAACAATTTCCATTAAACTCAAGGTGTTTTGGTGGTCTTCTTCCGTTTCGGTTGGAAACCCACAAATCATATCTTGAGAAATGGTGCAATTTGGGAGGATGTCTTTAATGTTTTTGATCAAATCAATATATTCTTCGCGCGTGTGCTGACGGTTCATTTCTTTTAGAATCCGATTGCTTCCACTTTGTACGGGAAGGTGCACATGATTGCAAATATTCTGATGTTTCGCCATCGATCGGATCACGTCTAAAGACATGTCTTGCGGATTGGAGGTCGAAAATCGAATACGCATTTTAGGATACGCTTTAGCACAGAGGTCTAAGAGTACCGCAAAATCAACTGCCGTTGCTTTCTGCAGGTCCGTCGCCTTCGTAAAATCTTTTTTAAGTCCACCGCCATACCATAAATAGCTGTCTACATTTTGACCCAAAAGAGTCACTTCTTTAAACCCTTTGTTCCATAAATCACTGATTTCTTCGAGGATGCTTTGAGGGTCTCTACTGCGTTCGCGCCCTCTTGTAAAAGGCACCACGCAAAACGTACACATATTATCGCAGCCTCTTGTGATGGATACAAAAGCAGTAACGCCGTTTGTGTTCAGTCTTACAGGAGAAATATCGCCATAGGTTTCATCTTTAGAAAGAATCACATTCACGGCACTTCGTCCTTGGTTCACTTCAGCTATTAGGTTGGGAAGGTCTTTATAGGCATCAGGTCCTACAACAAGATCCACAATTTTTTCTTCTTCTAAAAATTTACTTTTAAGGCGTTCCGCCATACAACCCAAAACGCCTACTTTCATTTTTGGATTGATGCGTTTGACAGCATTGTATTTTTCAAGTCGTTTGCGGACGGTTTGCTCCGCTTTATCTCGAATAGAGCAAGTATTTACCAATACGAGATCGGCTTCTTCCAGAACTTGAGTGGTATTGTATCCTTCTTTTGAAAGGATGGACGCTACAATTTCACTGTCACTAAAATTCATAGCACAGCCATAACTTTCTATAAACAGCTTTTTAGTGTTTTCAAGTTTGGGTGTAATGGCTAATTTTGAGCCTTGAACTGTTTCATCAATTGTTTTCTCCATAATAGTTTCAATATCCATTGAGGGACAATAAGCATGCAAAGATACAATAATTTTGTTTTTTATGACAAAGTGTCATGGTTTTCATTTTTTATTTTGATTTCACAAAACAATCCTCTTTATTTGGGGTTCACTAATTTTCAAAAATTTATAGTATGTATGCAGTTCAAACGTTATTAAGCAAAATTCAAACCTCTAAAACAATTGATTTTGGAGACCTCTTCAATGAGTCGTTGGGCTTGTTCAAAAAAGTATGGGTTCAGGGGCTGTTGCTTCAGTTGTTTTCGATTGTCATCATGCTTCCTTTTATAATCAGTCTCTATTTACCCTATTTCACACTTGCACTTGATGGTGGCTTAAATCAAACGTTGGGCTCCACGGAGTTGAGCAAGGCTCTTATAGAAGAGTATGGGGCTTCTCTAATATGGATTTATTTGTTAATGTTTTTGGCGAGTATCGTATCCTCTCTTTTATACTTAGGGTTTTATAGAATTGTAAAGGAAATGGATCACGGAAATTCTTTTGTTGTGTCTGATTTCTTCTATTTTTTTAAGAGCCCAATGTTAGGGAAAGCGATCGTCTTATTATTAGCCTACACAGGGATCGCAATTTTAGCAGCCTTGCTTTGCTTTTTTCCTTTAATTTATGCGATGATTCCACTGATGTTTATGCTTCCCGTATTTGTGTACAATTCTCATTTATCAACTTCCGAAATTATTAAAGTTGCATTTGCACTTGGAAACAAAAAATGGGGCATTACCTTTTTAACTCTCATGTTAAATATGATTTTATTCTATGTCGTTTCTTTAGTTACTTGTGGCTTAGGAGCCTTGTTTATTAGCTGTTTTTTATACCTTCCGCAATATATTATTTATAAGAAAGTAATAGGATTTGATGCACCTGAATCAGCACCTCAATCGATTGAATCATAAGCTTTTAAATCAAACCGAATAAGGATTAAAAACGACTGCATTTTGCAGTCGTTTTTTGCTTTGTCAAAAAAATAAAAGAAAGAAATAAAAAAAATCATCTACATTTGTACCTCTCTAAAAATAAGATATGGCTAAGAATTTAGTGATTGTTGAGTCCCCTGCTAAGGCAAAAACTATAGAAAAATTTCTAGGTAAAGACTTTAAAGTCGAGTCTAGTTTTGGGCACATTGCGGATTTACCTTCCAAAGAATTGGGAGTAGATGTTGAGGGTGATTTTAAACCCAAATATGAAGTTTCAAGCGACAAAAAAGCAGTTGTTAGTAAACTAAAAGCCGCCGCTAAAAAGGCAGAAATAGTTTGGTTGGCAAGTGATGAAGATAGAGAAGGAGAAGCAATTGCATGGCATTTAGCTGAAACTTTAAAATTAGACAAAGCTAAAACCAAACGTATTGTTTTTCATGAGATCACAAAATCAGCGATAGAGAAAGCAGTAAAAAATCCCCGCGGGATTGATTATAACTTAGTGGATGCCCAACAAGCGCGACGAGTTTTGGATCGAATTGTAGGGTATGAATTATCTCCAGTTCTGTGGCGAAAAGTAAAAGGAGGCCTTTCGGCAGGACGTGTACAATCGGTTTCTGTTCGGTTAATTGTAGAGCGCGAACGCGAAATACAAAAATTCCAAACGGAAGCGACTTTTAGAATCGATGCAGAATTTACAACTGCTAAAGGGCAGGTGTTTAAAGCAAAACTACCGAAGGCATTTAACAGTGAAGCTGACGCAAAAGCGTTTTTAGATAAAAATAGCGGTGCTTCTTTTTCAGTGTCAAACCTCGAGAAAAAGCCGGCAAAAAAATCACCAGCACCCCCATTTACAACCTCTACATTACAACAAGAGGCAGCTCGAAAATTATATTTTTCAGTTAGTAAAACAATGAATATGGCCCAGCGACTTTACGAAGCGGGTTTAATTACATACATGAGAACGGACAGTGTAAATCTTTCACAAGAAGCACGAAATACAGCGGCTAAAGAAATTTCATCTTCTTACGGAGACACGTACAGCAAGCCTCGAAATTTTAAAGGAAAATCGAAAGGAGCTCAAGAAGCGCATGAGGCGATTCGTCCTACCAATTTCTCAACCCATTCGGTGAATATAGAAAGAGATCAAGCACGACTGTACGATCTTATTTGGAAACGCGCCATCGCATCTCAAATGAGTGATGCACAATTGGAACGTACCAACGTCAAAATAAATACACCCAATCACAACGAAACATTTACTGCAAATGGTGAGGTTATTAAGTTTGATGGGTTTTTAAAAGTATACCTTGAGGGAACTGATGAAGAGAATTTAGAACAAGAAGGTATGTTGCCAGCGATGACGCTTAATGAGGCGTTAGGGAATAATTATATTACGGCTACCGAACGTTTTTCGAGACCACCTTATAGATATACAGAAGCATCTTTAGTAAAAAAATTAGAAGAATTAGGGATTGGAAGACCTTCCACTTATGCACCTACAATTTCAACCATTCAAAACCGAAAATATGTTGAAAAAGGCTCCGTAGATGGAGCGGAACGCAGCTATTCTTTATGGACGTTGTCTGAAGGAGAATTGACAGGAAAAAAATTGACTGAAAAGTTTGGTTCTGATAAAGGAAAGTTAGTGCCTACAGATATTGGAATGATTGTCACTGATTTTTTAGTGAATCATTTTGAAGCTATTTTAGACTACAATTTTACAGCCAAAGTTGAAGCTGATTTTGATTTAATTGCCAGCGGAAAAGAGGACTGGACAAAAATGATGAAGTCATTTTATAAAGAGTTCCATCCAAAAGTTGAAGACGTTAGTCAAAATGCAGAGCGTGAATCTGGTGAGCGTATTTTAGGGACAGACCCAACATCGGGACGTCAATTAAGTGTGCGTTTAGGAAAGTTTGGACCTATAGTTCAGATAGGAAAAGCAGATGAAGAAGAAAAGCAAGTGTTTGCAAGTGTGCCTCCGAATTTTCAATTAGCAGCCATTACGTTTGATGAAGCGTTGGAATTATTTAAACTTCCAAAAGATTTAGGTACTTATGAAGGAGAAGATATTATTGTCAACAATGGCCGTTTTGGTCCTTATGTAAAATTTGGAGATAAATTTATTTCTCTTACTAAAGGGATGGATCCAATGCGTGTTGAAATGGAAGATGCGATTGAATTAATTAAAGAAAAAGAAGCCGCTGATGCTCCTATTTATGAGTACGATGGCTTGCCAGTCCAAAAAGGTAAAGGGCGTTTTGGACCGTTTATCAAATGGAACAATATGTTTATTAATGTCAATAAAAAATACGATTGGGACGATCTTTCTAACGATGATATTGAGACTCTAATAAAGGATAAAATCCAAAAGGAAATTGACAAACTGATACATGATTGGGAAGAAGATGGCATTCGTGTAGAAAAAGCACGATGGGGACGACACAACATTATTCAGGGGAAAACGAAAATCGAACTTCCAAAAACAGTGGATGCTACTAAACTTACTTTAGAAGAAGTAAAAGGGATTATTACTAAAAATGCTCCCAAGAAAAAAACACGTGCCAAAAAGAAAAAATAATGGATTATAGTTTTCTTTCTCCTGTTCAAGATCGGCTTGTAGACGAATTAGAGTTGCTGCATGAACAGACTATAGGAAAAAAACTAAGGATTCATAGCTCTACGCTTGAGCCAAGTTTAGAAGGAGTGAAAATGGCTATTGTTGGGGTGTTGGAATCCAGAAATTCTGTTGATTATGTAGGCGAAGAATTCCAATTTACCGAAATTCGAAAAGCATTTTACAAACTATTCCCAGGAAATTGGTCACATGACATTGCCGATTTGGGCGATATTCAAAGAGGTAAAACTGTTGAAGATTCCTATTTTGCGCTGATTCAAGTCGTGTCTAGCTTAATTAAAGCGAAGATTATTCCAATCATCATTGGCGGAAGTCAAGATTTAACCTACGCCAATTACCGTGCGTACGACAAAATTAGCTCAATGGTCAATATTGTAAATGTTGATAAAAGCTTTGATTTAGGGGATTCTAGCAAGCCGATTAATAATGGCAGTTATCTTGGGAAAATCATTTTAGAACAGCCTTATAATTTATTTAACTACACAGCATTAGGGTTTCAAACGTATTTTAATTCTCAAGAAGAGATTGATTTAATGGAGAAACTTTACTTCGAATCGTACCGATTGGGTGCGATCACGCATTCAATTAGCGTGGTAGAGCCGGTTCTTAGAGATGCCGATATTGTGACCTTGGATATTAACTCTGTTCAATCATCTGAAGTAAGTCTCAAGCAAAAATATTCACCAAATGGTTTTAATGGTCGCGAAATTTGTGCCATTTCAAGGTATGCGGGAATTAGTAACAAAGTCACCTCTTTTGGTATTTATGAATACAATCCTTCACAAAATGACGAAGCAACAGCGATGCTTGTTGCTCAGGTTATGTGGTACTTTATTGAGGGTGTAAATTGCAGGATTAAAGATGATGACTTCAGTGATTCAAACAGTTACCTGAAATTTACGGTTCTGGTGGAGTCAGAAGAATTGGTGTTTTTTAAGAGTAAAAAAACAGGAAGATGGTGGATTGAAATACCTTTTTTAGAGTATTCAAATACTAAATTAAAACAACATCCGTTATTAGCCTGTACGCATGAAGATTATATTGGTGCTACGAAGGGTTTGATCCCTGAGCGTTGGTATAAAGCATATAAAAAAAATTAGATTTTTAAAGCGTAAAATTGTTTATATATTTTGAATTAGTATTCAACAAAAAAAAAGTTGTTTTTTAAGAAATATATGGATAAGTTTACAGCCTGAAGTTTTTAGGAGTTTATTCCTTGAATTTATTTACTTATGAAAAAAATTGTATTAATAACATTAGTCTTAGCTTTTATCACTAGTTGTGGGTCAAAAGACAAAGGAGAATTGGTTGGCGTAAAGGGAAAAAAATGGCATCCAGAGAAGCCTTACGGTATGAGTTTGATTCCTGGAGGCGCTTTTGTAATGGGAAAATCAGATGACGATCTCACTGGAATCCAAGATGCACCCACAAAAACAGTATCGGTACGTTCCTTTTATATGGACGAAACTGAAATCACAAACAGTGAGTACCGACAGTTTGTGTTTTGGGTACGAGATTCAATTTTAAGATTCAATCTTGCTGAAATGGCTGACTTAGAAGGTTTAACTTCTGATGACGATGAAGGTATTGGTGAGTTTGCATATCTGTCTTCTGAGGAAGAAGATATGACACCTTACGAAAAATACATGCTCGATACTTACGGAGACGAACAACGAAAAATCAATAATGATGTAGATCTTATTTTTGAAACCGAAGACTATCCAGATGAGTTATATTCTGAAGTGATGGATAATATGTACCTCCCATTAGAAGAGTCGTACAATGGGCAACGTACTTGGGATGTGAGCCAATTTGAATTTGAGTACTCTTATATGGACATTCAAAGAGCTGCGAATGACAGAAGCCTTTCACGTTCGGATGTTATTAGAAGAGAAGCAGTCAAAGTATACCCAGACACAACAGTATGGATTAGAGACTTTGAGTATTCTTACAATGAACCAATGCACAACGACTATTTTTGGCACCAAGCTTATGGAGACTATCCAGTAGTTGGAATTAGCTGGGAGCAAGCCAAGGCATTTTGTCAATGGCGTACTTTAAAGAAAAATACTTACAAAAAAGATAAAGGACAACAATTCGTAAATTCATTCCGTTTGCCATCAGAGGCTGAATGGGAATATGCGGCACGTGGTGGTCTTGATGGTGGTACGTTTCCATGGGGAGGTCCTTATGCTAAAAATGACCGTGGTTGTTTTATGGCAAACTTCAAACCTTTAAGAGGAAATTATGCAGCCGATCAAGCGCTATATACTGTAGAGGCGGATTCTTATGAGCCAAATGATTATAACTTATATAACATGGCTGGTAATGTCGCTGAATGGACGATGTCATCCTACGACTCTTCGTCTTACGAGTTTTCATCTACGATCAATCCAAATGTAAACGACGATACTTTAGATCGTAAAGTCGTTCGTGGAGGTTCTTGGAAAGATGTTGCTTATTACTTACAAGTAAGCTCAAGAGATTATGAAGTATATACAATTCAAAGAAGTTACATAGGTTTCAGAACTGTTCAGGATTATATGGGCACCGATGCAACAGCAAATCAAGCAACTAATTAATATTAAATAACCAATTAACATTAAATAATAAATTAAAAAACATCAATTATGGCATTTAAAATAAACAAGAGAGTAATGAATATGGCTTATGGCCTTGGAGCAGCAGTAGTAATTATTGGTGCACTAATGAAAATTATTCACAAAGATTTAGGACCATTAACAGGGAGTATGTTATTAACCATTGGTCTTGTAACAGAAGCCCTAATTTTTGCACTTTCTGCATTTGATGCACCAGACGAAGAACTCGATTGGACAAAAGCCTATCCTGAATTAGCAGGTGGTAAAGCAAATGCTAAAGGAGTAAAAGAAGAAACTCCAGAAGGAGTACTTACAAAGAAATTAGACAGCTTATTAAAAGAAGCCAAAATTGATGGTGCCTTAGTAACAAGCTTAGGAGACAGCATCAGAAACTTAAACTCAACTGCTTCAGGTATGGGTGGGTCTATGGGAGCTTCTCAAAAATACAGTGAAGAAATGGCAAAAGCTGCTGCTCAAATGGAGTCTATCAACAGTCTTTACAAAGCACAACTAGAAAGTGCAGGTCGTCAGGCTGATATCAACCAAGAATCTATTGAGAACGCAACGAAACTCAAAGAACAAATGCAATCTTTAGCATCTAACTTATCTTCATTAAATGGAGTTTATGGTGGAATGTTATCTGCAATGAACAAAAATTAATTAGTTTTTTTAACAACTAAAATTTATTTAACAATTTAAAAAACTAATTAACAATGGGAGGAGCAAAAGAAAGTCCAAGGCAAAAAATGATTAACTTGATGTACTTAGTATTTATATCAATGCTAGCATTAAACATGTCAAAAGAAGTATTAAGTGCTTTTGGAATGATTTCAGAGCAAGTAACGGAAAATAATATCTCTTTACAAGAACGTATTATTACATTTGAAACATCTATAGACAGCAATTTTGAAAAAGAAGATAAAATCTGGAAAGAAAAAAAGCTAGCCAAAGATCAGGTACATGAAATTACAACTAATTTCTTAACCTATCTTACCAATCTTCAACAATCACCACCACAAAAAGAAGTTAAGGGATTAAAAGATCCAATTAATGATTACGAAGTGATGGACAAGCCAGACTATTTCGATAATAAATTCTTTATAGGAAGTCAAGGCGTTTTAAAAGCAGAAGGTCAAGAGTTTCTAGATAAAATTAAAGCATTCAAAACAGAATTTGTTGCGGTTGTAGATTCGCTCAAGACTGGAAAAAGTGATGAAAATTATGTCAACCTAATCAATGATGTTATAGATGTATTTGATACGGAGTCTGAAGTGATCAATAGATCAGGAGCCAAAACAACATGGCTTGAGTATAACTATTTTGGGTTTCCTGAAGTAGCGACGAACACAAAACTTACAGTCATGAAGGCCAACGTTCTTGGTTTTCAAGCAGAACTATTATCTGCAATGATTGGTGGTCAATATAAAATTAATGCAACACTTGCCAATTTTGATGCCTATGTGGTTTCAGATAAAGCCGCTTATTTTCCAGGTTCTAAATTTTCTGGTAAAATAGTACTAGGTAAAAAATCTAAAAACTTGCAACCAACAGCAATTAAAATCAACAATTCAGAAATAGACCCATTAACGTCTTTAAATGAAGAAGGTGAAATTGAACTTGACTTTACTGTCGGATCTGTAGGTACTAGAGAAATTGTGGGTACTATCACCTTTGAAGAAGGCGATGGTGAACCAATTGAAATCCCTGTTCTCTCCAACTACGAAGTGATTTCTAAGCCGAACTCTGCTTCTGTACAGGTCTTGGGAAGAAATACCTTATTTAGAAACTTTGAAAACGAGGTAAAAGTATCCGTACCAGGCGTTGCTGCAAACTTAGTAACTGCTTCGGGACCTGGAGTCACTAACAAAGGGGATGGATTATACACGATCAAACCTCAAAAGGGACAAGAACTCGTGTTAAAGATTTCTGCTGAACTTCCGGATGATTCTACATTCAGTTCATCTGAAACTTTTCAGATAAGAAGAGCGCCAGTGCCAAATATTTTGTTCAATGGTAAAGAAGGAGGTTCTATGTCAAGAAGCTCTATGGTAAGCGGATCAATGAGTGCCATTTATGACCCAGCTTATGGTTTAGAATCTACGGTTAGAGTAAGATCATTCACCGTAAAAATTGGGCCAAAAGCTTTTGATTGTACAGGAAATGCTTTAAGTGCAAAAGCAAAATCTGCTTTGAAAAAAGCACCAAAAGGGTTTGATGTTAGTTTCAAGAAAATTAATTATGCAGGGATCACCGCCGGTCAAAAAGAATCGGGACCCTCAATAACCATAAATTAAATTAAACATGAGAAAGTCTGTTTTTTTATTAGTATTACTTTTGAATCTATCTATTGGGTTTTCTCAAGCGAACCTTTTAAATACGAAATCATCTTATGAACTTGAAACGGTTTCTAAGATAGAAGAATCTGCCGAATTCAAGCCTTTGGATTATGCAAAAGTGAGCGATGAAGACATTGTGTTCTCTTATACAACTTGGGAAGTGATGGACTTAAATGAGCGTGTCAACTTTCCGTTCCTGTATCCGATCGATATTTACTCGGTGACTCCAGACAGAAAACCACTAATTCATTATCTAATAGATGGTGTAAGGTCTTTTGAGTTTCCAGCCTATTTTAATGACACTTTCACTGAAGAAATATCAGAAGAAGAATTTGAAAATATTCAAGTTTATAAAGTTTTAAAACCAGGTGTTGATGCCGATGGTATTACTGAAGGAAAGGAACATTTTGACATTGCAGGTTCATGGAGAGCGCATTTAGAATCGCTTGGTTATGAATTCCCTGAAGAAGAATGGGTTACTTACGATCCTTCCTCAACAGAATTCTTAGAATTAGAAGACAACCTTAAGGTAGACGAGTACCAAAGAAAATGGAACGCTGTTGCGGCTTCTTTGATGCCTGATACAGATTTTAACTCTGCTGAATTTGAGTACAGTGATGTAAGAAAATACATCATTAAAGGAGTTTGGTATTTCGATAGAATCGCTACAGAACTTAAATTCAGACCCATCGCTATTGGACCTGTTGCATTGAGTGCTGAAGATAAATTTGCACAAACAAATGATGACACAGGCAGTGCAGACGATTCTGGGGATGATGGCGGTTTTGGAGCTTTCTTTGATGACGAGCCAGAAGAGGAAGTTGCTGAAGAAGAAGTTGTAGAAGAAGATTCTGAAACAGATAGTTTTGCTTCAATGAGTGATGAACCAGCAGTCGATTCTGACAAGGAATATACACCAATGTTTTGGGTGTTCTATCCAGAATCAAGAGAGGTTCTTAGTCAGGCCTATGCCTTCAACCAAAAAAATATGTCAAAACCTTTTTCTTTTGACCGATTAATTAACTCAAGACGTTTTTCTGCTACGATATACAAAGAATCTAATGTGTATCAGGACAGAAATATTAGAGACTATATCAGTAAAAATGCATTGATGCAGCTCTTAGAGTCAGATCGTATCAAGGAAAAAATCAGAAATAAGGAACAAGACATGTGGAGTTATTAATTCACAATCTTACCACTATCACAAAACGCTTATCAATACGATAAGCGTTTTGTATTTTAATACCTTTGTTAAATGAAATATGATTACATCATTGTAGGGTCGGGCTTGGCAAGTATTATGTTTGCCGAACAATTACGTCTCCACAATAAATCATTTCTCGTCATCAGTAACCGTTCCCAACAAGCGTCTGTAGTTGCAAGCGGATTGTACAACCCTGTTGTTTTAAAACGCTTTACAGTCACTTGGAATGCCGCCGCACACTTGGAGTTAGCAATTCCTAAATATGCCGCCTTAGAGCAGCTTTTAGGGCTTAAACTCGACTATGTGCTTCCAATTCATCGCGTGTTTAATTCGGTCAAAGAACAAAACAATTGGTTTCTAGCTTGTGACAAACCCTTACTCACTAATTTCTTAAACCCTAAGTTAGTAGATAATAAAAACCCATCTGTCAAAGCCCCTTTTGGTTTTGGTGCAGTGAATCTCACCGGACGAATCGACACTCAAGCTCTTATAGAAGCCTATCGCAATTTTCTGATCAACCTAAACCAATTTAAAGAGGAAACGTTTCAGTATAAAGGTTTAAGCGAAACTACTGAAGGCGTGGAGTACCGTACTTTAACAGCGCAACACATTGTATTCACCGAAGGGTTTGGAATTCATAAAAACCCTTTTTTTAAGCACCTACCGCTAGAGGGTACCAAAGGCGAACTTATTACCATTCATGCACCAGCACTCCAATTGGAATCCATTTTGAAATCCAGCATATTCGTCATTCCTATGGAAGAAGACCGCTATCTTGTAGGTTCCACTTACGAATGGACCGATAAAACAAACACCCCAACCCAAGAAGCAAAAACCGAACTCTTAGAAAAACTAGAACGCCTGATTGATTGTGAATTTGAAGTCGTAGATCAGCGTGCAGGCATCCGTCCCACCGTCGTCGATCGGCGCCCGTTAGTAGGGCAGCATCCCAATCATAATAACATGTATGTGTTAAATGGTTTGGGAACCCGTGGCGTTTTGGTCGCGCCCTCCATGGCAGAAGCTCTTTATGATTCTATAGAAAAAAACACGCCTTTGCCAGAAGAAATCGATATCAATCGCTTTGCTTAGTTATTTTTTCTTAGCCAATTCAGCATCGTAACTCATAAAAAGATTGATCCAAATATTTCGAGACAGTCGCATGATAATGGGCATAAAGCCTATGAGTGTACAAACAATGGCAATAAACGACACCACTAACGAACTTTCAAAAAGGATGAACGTTAATAAGAAAGCTGCCATCGAAAACCCAATTCCAACTCCGTAACTGACATACATAGAACCATAGAAAAAGGAAGGTTCAATTTTGTATTTTGTTTGGCAATGTCCACAACGTTCGTGCATTTTTAAGGTTTGTGAAAGCTGGTAGGCATTTTTCGTTTCATACATTAATTCATGATGACATTTAGGACATTTCCCTGTCAAAATACTATACAGCTTATTTCCTTTTTTTAATATCATAATTCCCTATTTTTGCATCTTGTTAAGAAAAGCTAAACTATTTATAATTATTCCCTTTTACAATTTTTAAATGTTAAACATCCATAAGTTATCCGTATCATTTCAAGGCGATTATTTGTTTGAAAATATTTCCTTCCGACTGCGTGGTGGCGATCGTGTGGGTTTAATCGGAAAAAATGGGGCTGGAAAATCAACACTTCTAAAACTGCTTTCGGGCGAATTAGAATATACTGAAGGTCAAGTTGCTCAAGAAAAAAAAGATCTCAAAATTGGATTTCTAAAACAAGACATTGATTTTGTTTTGGGGCGCACCATTCTTGAAGAAGCCTATCAAGCCTTTGTAGAAATTAAAGCGTTAGAACTTCAACTCGAAGATATCAATACCCAATTGGCGGAGCGTACAGATTATGAAAGTCAAGGCTACCACGATTTGATGGTAGGGTTAAACGAAGTTCAAGAACAATACGAAATCCTAGGAGGGTATAACTACCAAGGGGAAACTGAAAAAATACTTATTGGTTTAGGATTTAAACGCGAAGATTTTAACAAGCTCACCGACACCTTTTCAGGGGGATGGCGGATGCGAATTGAATTGGCAAAACTATTGCTTCAAACCAATGATATTTTGCTTTTAGATGAGCCTACCAATCACTTGGATATTGAATCGATTATCTGGTTGGAACAGTTTTTAAACAACTATTCTGGAGCCGTGGTCATTGTTTCGCATGATAAGATGTTTTTGGACAATGTGACCAACCGAACCATAGAAATTGTACTCGGTAAAATATATGATTATCCACGAGCGTACACAAAATATCTCGTGTTAAGAGAAGAACAAAAAACCTTACAATTAGCTTCTCAAAAAAATCAGCAAAAACAGATTGAACAAACGGAGAAGTTGATTGAGAAATTTAGAGCCAAAGCGTCCAAAGCCACCATGGCGCAATCGCTGATTAAAAAATTAGATAAAATTGAACGCATCGCCGTGGATGAGGATGATAACAGTGTAATGACTCTTAAGTTCCCTGTGTCCACCACCCCCGGAAAGGTGGTTGTAGAAGCGTCTAAAATTTCAAAAGAGTACGGCGATTTAAAAGTGCTTCAAAACATTGATCTTATGGTCGACCGTGGGAGTAAAATAGCCTTTGTAGGTCAAAATGGACAAGGAAAATCCACGCTTGCAAAAATTATAGTAGGCGATTTGGAAGCCAAGGGTGATGTCAAACTAGGACACAATGTTCAGATTGGCTATTTTGCTCAAAACCAAGCAGAGTATTTGGATGGAAGTAAAACCGTTTTAGATACCATGATTGATGCCGCCAATGAAACCAACCGTTCTAAAGTACGTGATATTTTAGGGTCCTTTTTGTTTAGAGGGGATGCTGCAGAAAAGTATGTCAGAGTTCTTTCAGGTGGGGAACGCAACCGATTGGCATTGGCAAAATTACTCCTTCAGCCGTTGAATGTGCTCATCATGGATGAGCCTACGAATCACTTGGATATAAAGTCAAAAAACGTTCTCAAAACCGCACTTCAACAATTTGAAGGCACCCTTATTTTAGTGTCTCACGATAGAGATTTCTTACAAGGATTGACGTCGACCGTTTATGAATTTAAAGATCAACAACTCAAACAATATTTAGGGGATATCGATTTTTATTTAGAACAACGTCAGGTTGAAAACTTGCGTGAAGTAGAAAAACGTACCCAAATAAAAACACCTCAAAAAACAGCAGCTCCAAAACAATCCTATGAAGATCAAAAGCAACTGAAATCGCTCAATAATCGATTGAGTAAAGCGGAAGCTTCGATTGCCAATTTGGAGCGTGACATCAAAAAAATTGATGTAGAAATGGAACTCAACTACGATCAAACGGTTGCCAAGCCTGGTTTTTTTGAGAGTTACCAAGCCAAAAAAGATCAATTGGATCAACTCATGTCCGATTGGGAAGGCATCACAGAGTCGATTGAAAAACTGGGATAATGGAAGAACACTTTTATCAATGCCCCCATTGTTGGGAAGACGTCTCTATTTTAATTGATTTTTCACAAGCTTCTCAAAACTATATTGAGGATTGCGAAGTGTGTTGCAACCCTATACAGTTCAACATTAGTATTTTAGACCACACCCTGTCTTCTTTCGAAGTAAATAGCATAGAACAGTAAGATATATTTTCAATTTTTCTTTTAGAATTACAAAAAGGTTGTATATTTGCCACCTATATCGCGGGATAGAGCAGTAGGTAGCTCGTCGGGCTCATAACCCGA
>TARA_B110001469_G_scaffold4656_1_pt1 | contig 19569 bp, 18 predicted proteins | sample TARA_B110001469 | Tara Oceans TARA_B110001469 (sample SAMEA4397034) | marine metagenome | biome: Polar Biome; feature: [SRF] surface water layer (ENVO:00010504); material: water (ENVO:00002006), including particulate matter (ENVO:01000060) such as... | depth 5 m
CAGCTAGAGGGTAGTTTGGGCTTCAGCAAAGGTCGTTTTTTACATGTCCATAGTGAATTACATTTAAACCAATTCCCAAGCATTCAAAGTGCTAGCAGCCAACGTGCCAAACAAAGATTATTTAGCGCAGGGCAAAGTCTCGTGCCAATTGTAGAAACTCGCTACAGCCTCATCCAAAGACGTAAGATGCGTAGCAAAGAATTACACTATATAGATCACCCTAAACTTGTACTACTGGTTAAAATAATACCTTTTACGCCAGCAGAACCTATTTTGGAAGAAGTAGAAGTGAAAGTGGAAGACGAGCCCACACTGGTAGACCTTACGGCGCCAAGCACCGTAGAGTAAACGCTTCAGGAAGTTGCTCAGCCAGCAGCTGGTCCAGTTGCATAGCCTCTGAGTGCGATTGTGCTCGGGGGTATACTGGCTGGCGCCGATCATCATGCCAGACATCCCAATTAAGGGTATCGTGAATAAATTCCTGGGCAAATGTAGGGCTAATTTCTTGGCAACCTAACAGAATGACATCAAGGTAGGATTGTACGATAGGGGCGCTCCGTAGCCCATGGCCTTGATGATTGTATAGGTACACCCATAGCTGGCTATCGTCACTCAGTGCTTGAGAACCGTGTAAGTAATCTACTTGAACTAGATCTAGTTGAGCCCTGAGGTAATGGGTTTCTCTCTCATCAAACTTTTCTAACTCAGACTCGGGCACCTCAAACAACACCCCGTTACAACACGCACCCGCCATTGGCCTTGCAGCAACAGCGCGCATACCTGAACCTTCCCAGCCTACCCAAGTGCGCTCTAGCCCATGCACCCGCACTGCTAACGAATCACCTGCTATGCCAGTAATTCGACGACTAGAGCTATTAATTAAGCTACCGTAACCAAAAATATAATGCTGCTTAGTCATGAACCACCTGCATCCACAACCTGCTGAGGCAGCAGTTGAATAGTTTGAGTTGGGAACGCAAAATCTGCATTATGCTCGGCTACAATGTCTCCAATCAGACCGAGTAGCTCCTGTTTAATTCCATGAAATTCAGCCCAGTTAGTTGTTTTAGTAAACGTATAAACAAAAAAATCTACACTGTGGGCATTGAAGGTATTGACGTTTACCATTAAGGTTTGTTGCGTATCTATGGCAGTGTGAGCGAGTAACATTTCTTTAACAGCTAGAGTAATGGCCTGCACTTTGTCTTGGTCTTGGTAGCGTAAGCCAAAGGTTTCGTAAAACCTTCGATTATGCATACGCGAAGGGTTTTCTACAGAAATACTGGTGAAAGTTGCGTTGGGTACATAGAGCGGGCGCATGTCAAAAGTACGGATGCGGGTGATGCGCCAGCCAATATACTCAACAGTGCCTTCAATTTCTTTGTCAGGCGAACGAATCCAATCCCCTACAGAAAACTGGCGGTCCATATAGATCATTAATCCACCAAAAAAGTTAGACAACAGGTCTTTAGCGGCAAAACCAATGGCAATGCCACCTACGCCACCAAAGGCCAATACCCCAGAAATAGAAAACCCAAAGTGTTGCATCAACGCTAAAATAGAGGTGATTATCACCGCTGCCTTAACCAACTTACCCATAGCTTCTACAGTAGTTTTGTCCCACGCATCCCGATGTTTTCCGGGTCTGGCCAACATAGCCACAAACACATTAACTAAGCGTATTAAAAACCAAGACACTAAAACAATAAGCAAGGTATCACGTAAACTCACTACAAAACTTAATGTATCTGCGTCAAAGGCATCGCTAACAATACCTACAACCCAAGCTATACCAACAACCCAAACCCCCCAAGCTAAGGGTATACGTGCGGCATCAAGCAGCGCGTCATCCCATTCATTTTCAGTTTTTTGCAACTGTAAGGCTAAGCGTGAAAATAGTTTACGCACGAGAAAATTAAATAATAGTACAGCTAATACCAATAGAAATACTTTACTCAACAATAGGGATTGAGACGTGTCTATACCCACATTTCCTAACAACTGGTCCATCGTGTTCATTACGAATCTCCTATAATTGGTGCTTGGGCCGCACTCGCCATAACGGGCACGATGTCCGCCATAATTTGATCCAAACTTCGGCTACTAGCGTATTCTCTTTCACAAATAGCTAACAGGGCTTCACTACTGGAAATGGAAAAAACTAATATGCCGAGTAAGTAATGAAACCGCCAAAAAAACTGTTCATGGGTCATCAAAGGCATGTGTCTACGTAACAACTTCATAAAGTACATGAATGAAGCACCATATTGTTTCGTTAGATGTTTCCGAAGGTGTCCTTGGGACTGGCTGTAAGCAGTGTTAATAAGGCGAGCGAACACAGCTAAACTATGATGGTTTTGTTGTGCAACTTGCTGGCATGACCTGGCCAAAATACCCAACAAAACTTGTAATTCTTGTTCATCATCCTGCGTTTCTGTGAGGGCCATTTCATACGCACTTAATTGGGTTTGAAGGTTCTTTGTGAGAGGGCCTAAAAAACGATCAGTGACGGCTTGGATTAAACCTTTCTTAGAACCAAAATGATAGTTTACTGCAGCTAAATTAACCTTAGCCTTGGAAGTAATAGTCCTCAGGGACGTCTCTACGAAACCATGAGCTGCAAACTCTACTTCTGCGGCATCTAGAATACGATCAATAGTAGAACTTGTCATGGTAATTTCTTACTTGAAGTTATTGTTTAAAACGCACGTTTAAAACTACCACGACTCGATAGCCCTAGCAAGCTCATCTAAGATAAATCTCCCCTAGTTCCAAAGAGTTAGATCAGTTAACATGACGATTAATATAATACATTAAGTTTAATTAATATGCTGCTCCAATCCCTTAACCGTAACGTATGGCTACTTAGCGTATCTCACATTTTTTCCTTTGCCGGGGCTTCTGTGACTTTTTTCTTGGGTGGAATCATCGGTGCGTTGCTGGCGCCAACGATGACTATGGCTACCCTTCCAGTGGCAGCCTCTGTGGTGGGCACTGCAATAGGGACAGTGCCAGCAGCCATATTAATGAGCAAAAAAGGCCGAAGGTTTGGTTTTATGGGTGCTGCAGTAGTGGCGTCAGGATCGGCTTTAATAGGCGCTGTTGCAATATGGCATAGTTTATTTTGGCTGTATTGTTTCTCTTGTTTAAGTTTGGGAGTTAGCTACGCTTTCGTTCAGCATTACCGTTTTGCAGCAGCGGAAAGCGTAGCCATAGAATTGGCCCCACAAGCTATCTCAGCTATTTTATTATCGGGCATTGCTGGTGCGTTCTTAGGCCCAGGCATTGTTAAATATGCCAATAATTGGATTCCACAACATGCGTTTGTTGGGTCATACCTTGTCTTAGCAATAATAGTGGCTCTGCCCGCCATCATTTTATTTTGGCTAAAAATACCTAAGCCAGGCACAAAAACTAAAGGTAATACCGGTAGAACCATAAGACAACTCGGACAGCAACCTAATTTTGTTTTAGCCGTATTCGCCGCAACAGTGTCTTACGCATTAATGGTTTTTCTCATGACGGCTACGCCCGTGAGCATGCACTCGATGGATGGGCATAGCATTGACGACACTGGTATTGTCATTCAATGGCATATTGTAGGCATGTTTTTGCCATCTCTTTTTATTGGTAAGTTGATAACACATTATGGCCATAGAACTATGATGGTAGCGGGGATAGGTGCTTTAGGGATTTGTATTGGCGTTAGCCAAGTTAATCAAGCTGTAGCTGGATATTGGGTTAGTTTGGTCACTTTAGGTATTGGTTGGAACTTTCTGTTTGTTAGTAGCACCTCACTGCTTATCACAACCTATCAAGAAGCAGAAAAGTACCGTGCCCAAGCGTTTAACGAACTTATGGTATTTGGTGTTCAAGCTATAGCATCTTTGTCTGCAGGATGGCTTCTAACCACAACTAGCTGGCAGACTATTAATATAATGAGCTTGCCACTTTTGGGGGCCTTATTACTGGTTATTTGGTGGAGCCATCACCAACTCAAACTGCCAAAAAAAGCGCTCGGTTAGCCCCAACTGCGTCATTTACAAACACTATATTAATGCTGGTTTGCTTTAAGTGCATCTGATCAACAGGCTCTGCCACAACTAAAACATCGTCACTGTTTAAAGAATCAAGTTATTGATACACTGTCAAAGCTCTAAAGTAAGGCACAAGGTTATCAGTGCACTCTATAAACACTGGCAACTGGTAGCGACTTTGCATCAACATGCTCAACCACAGGCACTGTAATGATCACAGATAATGCCAACTACGATTATATTATTGTCGGTGGTGGGTCAGCAGGTTGCGTGCTTGCCAATCGACTTTCAAAAGACCCAAAAAACAAAGTGTTGTTGTTAGAAGCCGGGGGTAAAGACAATTATATTTGGATTCATATTCCTGTTGGATACCTCTACTGCATGGGAAATCCACGGACAGACTGGGGGTTTAAAACAGCCAAGCAAAAAGGTCTAAAGGGCAGAGAAGTGAACTACCCCCGCGGACGTGTTTTGGGCGGGTGCTCATCAATTAATGGCATGATATATATGCGTGGTCAGGCGAGTGATTATGATGGTTGGCGTGACATGGGCAATACTGGTTGGGGCTGGGACGATGTCTTGCCTTACTTTAAAAAGTCAGAAGATCATTATGCTGGAGCCGATGACTTTCATGGGGCTGGCGGTGAATGGCGTGTCGAAAAACAACGCCTGTCGTGGGAAATTTTAGATGCTTACCGCGACGCTGCTCAACAAGCTGGAATTAAAAAGATTGAAGATTTTAACCGTGGTGATAATGAAGGTTCTTCATACTTTCGTGTAAATCAGAAAAATGGATGGCGATGGAACACATCAAAAGGTTTCTTAAAGCCAGTGAAGAAACGGGTTAATTTAACAGTCATTACGCAAGCGCAAGTGCAGCGGGTTATATTCACCGGAAAACGGGCTTGTGGTGTGGAGGTTTTAGTCAATGGTAAGGCCATTACGTACCACACAAATCGCGAAGTTCTCCTTTGTGCAGGGGCTATTGGCTCACCTCAAATTCTTGAACTGTCTGGTATTGGCAATCCTAAGTACTTGCATAAGGCAGGTATCAATATTGTTCATCAGTCTGATGAAGTAGGAGAAAACCTACAAGATCATCTTCAATTACGTGTTGCTTTTAGGGTTGAAAATGTAGCCACTCTAAATCAACGGGCGGGAACCCTTTTAGGCCGCTTGGGCATCGGGCTTGAATACGTATTGTCGCGTAAGGGCCCCATGTCAATGGCACCCAGCCAGTTAGGAATATTCGCCAAATCAAGCCCCGAAGTAAAAACTGCTGATCTAGAATTCCATGTTCAGCCACTGTCATTAGATAAGTTTGGTGACCCTCTCCACCCCTTTTCAGCGTTCACAGCTAGCATTGTTCCCTTACGCCCAAAGAGCCGGGGGGCGAGCCACATTGCTTCTGCTGACCCTCTAGCTCATCCCATTATTGACCCCAACTATCTGAGCGCCGAGGCGGATAAACGAGTCGCTGTAAATGCCATTAAATTAGCCCGTCATATTGCCAAGCAATCAGTAATGGACCCGTATAGCCCTAGTGAAATTAGCCCAGGTAAAACCTATCAATCAGATGAAGACTTAGCCGAGGTTGCGGGAGAAATAGGCACTACCATATTTCACCCAGTAGGAACCTGCCGCATGGGCCCAGATGATCAAGCAGTGGTTGGCACAGACTTACGAGTAAATGGTGTTACTGGCCTAAGGGTCATAGATGCTTCTATAATGCCAACCATTACCTCAGGAAACACCAATTCTCCAACCATTATGATCGCAGAAAAAGCCGCTGATATGATTTTACAAGGTTAACAAACCCACTGAATCAGTTTGGGGCTGCTCTTAAACGCTTAAATTAATATAATCCCAACCCAAAATACTATTGCATATAACTTGGAAGTTTTGTCACTATGTCATTGAGCCAATCACTAGGTAGATTACCAACGCCACCAGTAAGTCATAGGGTTTGGCTAAAAGATCCTCTTGCTATACTGGCTGATGACGCTCAGGCTGGTTTAGTGATTGAGGGACAAAAAATTGTGGAATTAGTGCCGCAAGGGCAGCAGCCACATAGTGGCTACAATGAGATAATGGACTGTGGACATTTAGTAATACTACCTGGTTTAATCAATGGCCATCACCATTTTTACCAAACCCTTACCCGTGCCTTACCACAGGCCCTCAACAAACCTTTATTTGGCTGGCTTACTAGCCTTTATCCAGTATGGGCAGGGTTGGAACCAGACATGCTTTACCAAGCGACACGCTTAGCGTTAGCTGAGCTTTTGCTATCTGGCTGCACCACAGCGGCAGACCACCATTACGTGTTCCCTAAAGCACTAACTCAGGCGATGGACATACAAGCAGAAGCCGCCGCAAGTATTGGCATACGCATGACCATGACCCGAGGCTCCATGAGTTTAGGTGAAGATGATGGCGGCCTACCGCCACAGAGCACTGTGCAGCAAGAGGATACCATTTTGGCTGATAGTGAGCGTGTTATTAAACGTTATCACAACGCCAGTGAAGGCAGCATGTTGCAAGTGGCCCTAGCGCCCTGCTCTCCTTTTTCTGTCACACCAGAATTGATGCGTCACTCTGCAACTCTTGCAGCTGAGCACAAGGTTATGCTCCACACTCACCTAGCTGAAACCATTGAAGAAGAGAATTTTTGTTTGCAGCGCTTTGGTCTACGCACTGTTGATTACCTTGACAGCGTAGGTTGGCTAGGGCCACAAACGTGGCTGGCTCATGGTATTCACTTTAATTCTGAAGAAATTCAACGCCTAGGCGCAGCAGGTACTGGCATTTGTCACTGCCCTACTTCCAACATGATGCTGGCGTCTGGCATGGCGCCTGTACAAGAGCTGGAAGCTGCAGGTTGCCCTGTGGGTATAGGTGTAGACGGGTCTGCATCCAACGATGGCTCCAATATGATTCAAGAAGTGCGCCAGGCTTTATATTTACAACGATTAAAATACGGTGCTCAAGTCAGTCACTTTGATGCCTACCGCTGGGCCACAAAAGGGAGTGCAAAAATGCTAGGCCGCTCTGACATTGGCTCACTAGCGGTGGGGAAACAAGCGGACATTGCCTGCTTCAAGTTGGATGAAATGCGCTTTAGCGGCAGCCATGATCCATTAGCTGCCCTTTTACTGTGTGGTGCGCATAAAGCAGAACACGTTATGGTTGCAGGTCAATGGCGAGTAAAAAATGGTGTTATTGATGGTTTAGACTTAGGCCCATTACTGCAACAACATCGTGCCGCAGCGCAAGCTTTAGTTGCAAAAATTTAATTAAGTGCTGCCTCATCTGATGTATACTTTAATCCTCGAATAGGCACGGTGCTGGCGCCTAGTTTAACTTAAGTTAATGGCTAGCATAAAAAAGCCAGCCTGATGTAAACATCAAACTGGCTTTTTTTAAAACTAATGAGTAGACCTGGAATTAGCCCTTAATAATGTTGTGCTCTGGGCCAAATGGGAACTTAGTGATGTTCTCAGCGCCTTCCTCACCAACCACTAAAATGTCATGCTCTCGGTAACCACCAGCACCTGCCATGCCCTCTGGCAGCATAATCATGGGCTCAATAGAAACCACCATGCCTGGCTCTAATACGGTGTCTACGTCTTCACGGAACTCAAGGCCAGCTTCACGGCCGTAATAGTGACTTAAGGTACCAAACGAGTGACCGTAGCCAAAAGTGCGGTACTGCAGTACATCGTGTTCAGCAAAAATCTCGTTAAGCTCATGGGCGACGTCACTGCACTTCACTCCTGGCTTAACTAACTCTAGGCCACGGCGGTGCACCTTACAGTTGATTTCCCACAACTCTAAATGCCGATCGCTGGCATGGTCGGAGAACAATGTACGTTCAAGCGCAGTGTAATAACCCGCAATCATAGGGAAGCAGTTAAGGCTAAGGATATCACCCGCTTCAATTTTGCGGCTGGTCACTGGGTTATGAGCACCATCAGTATTCATACCCGATTGGAACCAAACCCAAGTGTCCATTAACTCTCCGTCGGGGAAGGTCTTAGCAATCTCGCGAATCATTGCTTGTGTGCCCGCTAAGGCCACCTCATACTCTGGAACACCTACGGCGATAGCGTCACGAATAGCGGCACCACCGATGTCACCAATACGCGACCCGTGCTTGATCACTGCAATTTCTTCGGCAGACTTAATCATGCGCATTTGCATGGTGGGTACGCCAATATCGGTGAACTCAGACGTTGGGAAAGTGGTTTTGACAATGTCCATAGTCGCCAAAGGCATATGATCATACTCTACACCAATGCGGCTACCAGGCTTAATTAGATTTTTAAGAGCAACAAAAAAGTTGCCTTTTTGCCAATCCGTGTAAACTACATTGTCGCCCAACTGGTTGCGACGGAACGGCTGACCACCATCAATGTTAGCAGTAACAGTAGTGTAGGTAGCTTGCGTTACCACCAAGCCGTAGTCACGGCCAAAGCGGCAGTATACAAAATCTGAGAAGTAGTTAATGTTGTGATACGAGGTAAATACCACAGCATCCACGCTGGCTGCAGCCATGTGAGCACGTAATTTAGCTAACCGATTACTCAGTTCTTGCTTCGAAAAAGTGGCAACCACTTTTTGACCATTTGGAATTTCGATGGTACGAGGCATGTTTTGTGGATTCATGGCATTCACCTATTGGTTACATTGTTAGAGTTTAATACATTGACCGCCTAGCACAAAAACCAGGGTCAACAGAAAACGCTTGCATTTTAGGTTTTATATTAGCATTAGTAAAATAAATAAATTAAATAAGATCATCAATTATATTTATATTACTGCAGCTCATGCGTCAGTGCCCCGCATGATGAGCAAAGGTTGGCTATGGAATCGAATTCTTGCAATGTGCACCTAAATTGGCGATATTGTGCATTATTCTGAACAGAGTTAGACAGAGACTTCTTTATATGGCCAAGAACAAGCTTATCGGCGATCCCGTTATGATATCGATGTACGCCAACCAATTTAGCTTTTTGGCACGTCCCCTTACGCGAGACATGACTCAAGGATTTGATGCCGCTATTGTAGGCCTGCCTTTTGATTTAGCCACTACAGGCAGAGCAGGCACTCGTTCGGGCCCTAATGCAGTGCGCCAAGCAAGCAGCAATTTAGGCTGGGAAGGTAGGCGTTGGCCGTGGGCCTTTGACGCCTTCAAATACCTTAAAGTTGCAGACTACGGTGATTTGGATTTTATTCCAGGCAACCCAGAAGACCTTAACCGAGAAATAGAACAGCACGCTGAAAATATTATTACTTCAGGAACGCGAATGCTGAGTATTGGTGGTGATCACTATGTGACCTTGCCATTAATTCGAGCCCACGCCAAACATTATGGCAAAATGGCCTTAGTTCATTTTGACGCCCACACGGACACTTACCCTAACGATACAGAAATCGACCATGGAAGCATGTTTTACCATGCTCCTAAGCAGAGCCTAATAGACCCAAAGCATTCAATACAGGTAGGCATCCGCACAGAATATAGACCAGAAGATCATGAATTTGAAGTGATTGATGCAGCGCAAGCTAATGACATGAGCGCCAATGATATTGTAGCCTCCATTATAAAAAGAGTGGGTGATCTTCCCGTGTATTTAACCTTTGACATAGACTGCTTAGACCCAGCATATGCACCAGGTACCGGCACCCCAGTGGTGGGAGGGTTAACCACTGATAAAGCCTTGAGGATTATTCGAGGTTTAAAAGACGTCAACATTGTTGGATTTGACTTAGTAGAAGTAAACCCAGCGTATGATCATGCAGATATTACTGCCTTAGCAGGTGCAACAATAGTGCTTGAGTACTTATATTTGTTGGCACACAAAAAACATCAAGCAAGCCTATAGAAAGACACTACTAGGCTATTTTAGCCAAGGGTTATGGCCTTTAGGCTGTATTTTTTCGACCACTTTATGTTCTGGTACTGGCTCAACCGCTTTAACTACCGGTGCAGGTTCAGCCACGGTAACTGGCGCTAGATCGTAAGCTGAATCACCCAGGGCAGCCTCACTATCTAATAACATCTGCGCCTCCAAACGCAGTTTTTCTTCACGTTCTGCTTCTATCTGATCTTGTTCAGCCAAGCTAATAGAATCCATGTCATAAACAAAAGAGCCAACGTACTGCACATACTCATCTTCGTGAATTTTGGTAATTTTATTACGATATTCAAAATCAAATAACAAAATAATCCAGCTTACTTGCTGATGACCCATCTTGTTGATTTTATGAATGATACCTTCACCATAAGCACTGGAATAGGAACAATCTTCAATAATACTTTTAACTAATGCCGTACCGCTTGCAACACCATTAGTTTCCATGTTTTCATGGTCGTATTCTGTGATGGAAAAATTTCTAGCCCACGCTTCTATGCCATTATCATCTTCTTCAAAATAACTATCTGGAATAGTATCGTAGCTAATAGTTGAACACCAAACAGACACTTTGCCGTATTTTTCAAAGCTAGGTAGTGTAGCGCTTTCAGTTGAACTCATTGATTAAGCCTAAATATCTGTGCTTGTGTTGAAAGCGGAAAAGTAACACAAACACCCTAATCCTACAATCATCTTTGCCTTCACAAGGGACACACAGTGCAACAATATCTCGACATATTCCAACAACTCGCTTCACCTTATTTTCGTCAAGACCGCCCTGTAAGTGAGCCCATTAACGCAGAACAACTTAAGACAATAGTCGATTTTAGCCTAGGCTCAAAAGGCACTGACTTGGCGGCTTTAAAACAGGCTGCTAGCCACTACCTAAACTATCAACCCGACAGCGCTCAAGTCGATTTCTTTAAATTACTTTACTCTGGACGCAATAATCCTGCCCTGTTGGGCGATTGGGTGACCAGCCTTAGTAACGCCAATATGCACACTTATCAAATGAGCCCAGTGGCCACGTTGATGGAACAAGAGCTAATTACCCAATGGAACCGCTTGGTAGGTTTTACTACTGATACACAAACAGGTGACGGAGTTATGGTATCTGGCGGCAGCCAAGCCAATCTAATCGCCATGATGATGGCACGTCAAAAAGCGTGCCCTGAGCTTAAAACCAAGGGTTTTAGCAACCAAACTTTAGTCGCGTATGTCTCAGATCAAGCACATTATTCGGCTCAGAAGGCGGCTAGCGTATTGGGCATCGGTACAGACAACCTCATTGCTGTAGCTTCAGACAACCAAGGCAGGTTATGCCCTACTGCGCTTAAAGATGCCATAGAGCACAGCGTTAAGCAGGGCCATAAACCTTTTTACATAGGCCTTACTGCTGGTACAACGGTACTAGGCGCTTTTGACCCCGTACCAGAATGCGCAGCTATTGCCGACTTATATGATCTTTGGGTACACATCGATGGTGCCTGGGGCGCACCTATATTGTTTTCACAACAATATAAACATTTGCTAGAAGGTTGCGAGTTAGCTGATTCTTTTGCATGGGATGCCCATAAGCTGATGAATGTACCCATTACTGCAGCTGTTATTTTAACTCGCCACCAGGGCATGCTGGAGCAGACATGTGGCGGTGGGGGTGGCGATTATTTATTCCATAGTGATGAAAATTCAGCTCATAATCTCGGACAAAAATCAATCCAATGTGGCCGTAGGGCAGACGCTTTAAAGGTATGGTTAAGTTGGAAAGCAATTGGCCACAATGGTTTTTCGGACAAAGTAGATCAATTACAAGTGATCAAACAAGGCTGTGTAGAGGCAATTGAGTCATCTCCCACATTACACATGATTGGCCCTGCCCCTTACCTCAATGTTTTATTTCAATTCAGACCTTCCACTCACTTAAGCGAAGATCAGCTGCGAGTCTTGAACATTGCTATATGCAAGGCGATGCAAGTTCAAGGGGGCGCTTTTGTAGATTATGCTAAATATCAGGGTAAAACAGGCATTCGCCTTATTTTAGCCAACAGTGACACTCAAGCAAGCGACATCAATCGATTGCTTAGCCACTGCATTAAAACAGGTGAGTCTTTAGTTAACGCAAGTTAACTAGGGGTTTTCCAGATATTACTATTAGTCGCAGCCGGTTTAGGGGCTGACGAGTTGGATGATGACCTAATTTGGGCTTGGTACTCATCTTGAGACCTCAGGGGTTTGCCGCGCACAATGGCATAGACATAAAGAGACTCTACTTTGTCTCTTGCCCATTGGGTTTTACGTAAAAACTTAAGACTAGATTTAACACTGGGATTATCCCTAAAGCAGTTCACATTCACTTGGTCTGCTAATACTTCCCAACCGAAGGTATCCACAAGGTCGGTGACAATTTGTTCTAGCTTCACGCCGTGCAGCGGGTTACGAGGTTGCTCAGTGTTCATAGTTTACTTCACATGACAAAACATTGAGCCTATTATCACCAACATCAAGTCACTAAACAACTGGTATTAACATGACAACTCAGCCACTCACAGCAATGCAACAGTCAAGGATTGAACTTGCCGCCTGTTTTCGCTGGACAGCAAAGATGGGGATGCATGAGTCCATTGCTAATCATTTTAGTGTTGCAGTGCCAGGTAATGGACAACAGTTTTTATGTAACCCTCAAGGCCGGCACTTTAGTAGGATTAAAGCCAGTGAGTTACTGCTACTGGATGCCAACAACCCCAGCACCATGAATCAAGCTAATGCACCAGACCCAACTACTTGGGCCATTCATGGCGCGTTACACCGCAACGTTTCTGATGCTCATTGCATTATGCATTTACACCCTCGGTATGCCACAGCCTTGGCTTGCTTAAAGGACAAAACCCTATACCCTATCGATCAAAACACCATGCGTTTTTATCAACGGGTAGCCATTGATACAGGGTATGATGGCATGGGCTTAGGCAACGAAGCCGAGCGCTTAACTCAATGTATGGGTGACAAACGTATTTTACTCATGGGTAACCATGGGGTGTTGGTCATTGCTAGTACCGTTGCCCAATGCTTTGACGACATGTATTATTTTGAGCGCGCTTGCCGCACCTTATTAGATTGTTATGCAACTGGCCAAACCCTAGACCCAGCAAACCACGAGGTTGCAGAAAAAACGGCGCAACAGTGGCAGAATTACGGATTTGATTTTGGTCAACAGCACTTGAATGAACTCATGGCGATGCTTGATAAAGAGGATAGTTCATACCGCTTGTAAGTTTGCCTAAACTTTACTTAGAGCGACCCTGAGTTTGTTATTTTTGTCATTGATACACTTTTTCAGCAGACTCATCTTTTCCTGTCTAACGTTAGCCCGTATAATTGAAGACATATAAAGTCGGCCCTTGTGTCGATTTTGTTACTTTTATTTATAACTATAAAAACTTTCAGTCTTGGTTAAAACAGCTTAACCAATTTTGACGTCTTGTAGACAACAGGATCAACCATGATCAAAGTCGAATCAGTGAGCAAACGTTTTGGCGGTGTGCATGCCGTTAATAACGCCTCCATCGAAATTGCCAAAGGGTCCATCACTGGACTCATAGGCCCCAACGGGGCTGGTAAAACCACATTATTTAACATGATTGCTGGTAACTTAACGCCCACCGCAGGGCACATTTACCTAGACGGCGAAGACATCACTGGCGTGCCACCTTACGAATTATTTCATAAAGGCTTGCTACGTACGTTTCAAATTGCTCATGAGTTTGGCACTTTAACAGTGCTGGAAAACCTCATGATGGTGCCCGCACAGCAAGCAGGTGAAAACCTTATGGATGCTTGGTTTCGCCCGTCGTTAGTGCGAGAGCAAGAAGCCAAAGTGCGTGACAAAGCCTTAGAAGTGATCGACTTTCTCAATTTAGGCCATGTGGCTCAAGAGTTGGCAGGTAATCTTTCTGGTGGCCAAAAAAAGCTTTTAGAACTGGGTCGTACCATGATGGTAGACGCTAAAGTAGTGCTGCTAGATGAAGTAGGCGCTGGCGTAAATCGCTCCCTATTACGAGAAATTGGAGAGGCCATCGTGCGCTTAAATCAAGAGAAAGGGTATACCTTTTGTATGATTGAGCACGATATGGATTTCATTGGTCGCTTGTGTGACCCGGTCATTGTTATGGCTGAAGGTGCAGTATTGGCCCAAGGCACTGCTAAAGAAGTGATTGCAAACGAGGCCGTGATTGAAGCCTACCTAGGAACGGGTTTGAAGAATAAACCGGAGGCAAGCACATGAGTTATCTAGTTGCAGATCAATTACGCGGCGGCTATGGCGGTGCAGACATCCTTAATGGGTGTTCTTTGTCTGTGGACAAAGGTGAAATTGCAGTTATTGTAGGCCCAAATGGTGCTGGCAAGTCTACCGCCATGAAAGCCTTATTAGGCATGCTTAACTTAAGAGAAGGCACTGTCACTCTAGGCGGTAAAGACATTACCCAAATGTCACCACAAGATCGTGTTGGTGAAGGCATTGCCTTTGTACCCCAAACCCATAACGTGTTTGGGGGCATGACAGTAGAAGAAAACCTTGAAATGGGTGCTTTTCTTCGCACTGATGACTTCGCAGGAACCATGGAGCAGGTATACGACCTATTTCCCATTCTTAAGCAAAAACGGCGCCAAAACGCCGGCGAACTTTCCGGTGGTCAACGCCAACAGGTGGCTGTAGGCAGAGCAATGATGACCCAGCCTAGCGTGTTAATGTTAGATGAGCCTACTGCAGGCGTGTCGCCCATCGTCATGGACGAATTGTTTGACCGTATTTTAGAGGTTAAACAACAAGGTATTGCCGTGTTGATGGTGGAACAAAATGCAGCCCAAGCCTTAAATATAGCTGATAAAGGCTATGTTCTGGTGACAGGCACTAATAAACACACAGGCAGTGGTGATGAACTACTGGCTGATCCTGTGGTGCGACGCACCTTTTTGGGGGGTTAAGTGATGCCAGAATTTGTTGATATTTTAAATGCCATCGTTTTATTTTCAAACTTTGTGCTTGTTCCAGCCATTTCTTACGGTGCCCAGTTAGCTCTTGGCGCATTAGGCATCACCCTAGTTTATGGCATTCTACGTTTTTCTAACTTTGCCCATGGTGACCTGATGGCCTTTGGCACTATGACGGTTATTTTAGTGACTTGGGGCTTCCAATCTATAGGGATTAGTTTTGGCCCACTGCCCACCGCTCTGCTAGCCCTGCCCTTTGGCATTATGGGTGCAATCGCATTAAGCTTAATGTTTGATAAAACAGTATATAAATTCTATCGGGCCAAAAAGAGTGCGCCGGTTATTTTTGTTATCGTGTCTACGGGTGTGATGTTTATGACGAACGCCATTGTGCGTTTTATTATTGGCCCAAGCGATCAACGATTTATGGATGGTACCAAGTTCATTTTTCGCCCCCGTGAATTTAAAGAATTCACCGGCCTAAGTGAAGGTCTAGCACTAAAATCTACCCAAGTTCTTACCTTAACTGTCACTATTATGTGCGTTGCTGCATTGTTCTACTTCTTACAGAAAACTCGCACAGGAAAAGCGATGCGTGCTTTTTCAGACAATAAAGACCTAGCGCTCTTATCTGGCATCAATCCTGATCGTGTGGTATTTATCACTTGGATTCTTGTTGCCGCCCTAGCCACCACCGCTGGCACTTTGTATGGCTTAGATAAAAGCTTTAAACCCTTTACCTATTTTATGCTGCTGTTGCCCATGTTTGCTGCTGCTATTGTAGGTGGAATTGGCAGCCCTATTGGAGCCGTAGTAGGTGGTTTTGTCATCGCTTTTTCAGAAGTCATCGTCACTTACGCTTATAAAAAGTTCTTCATTTACCTTTTACCAGAATCTTTAGAACCTTCGGGGTTAATGCAGTTCTTATCTACTGATTATAAGTTTGCCGTGTCGTTCATCATTCTGGTGGTGGTATTACTAATACGACCCACAGGCATTTTTAAAGGGCAATCAATCTAATGAAAGCACTATTGAATCAACAAAATCGCGCCCCCTTAGCGTTTGCAGTAATGGGGTTATTGCTGGTTGGTGTGGGTATGGGGCAATCTTGGCCTTTTGCCTTAGCCATTTTAAATTTGTGCCTTATTTCCGCCGTAATGTCCTTGGGTGTAAACATTCAATGGGGTTATGCAGGCTTACTTAATTTAGGCGTAATGGGCTTTACTGCCTTGGGTGGCTTAGCCGCAGTTTTGGTGTCTGAAGCCCCTGTATTAGAGGCATGGTCTGTGGGCGGCCAAGGCATGGCCGTGAGTTTTATACTCGTGGTTATTACCATTATTTTGTCCATCCTAGTTTATCGTAATATGGCCGCAAGCTGGCAACGCCGGCTTACCTTAACTGGCTTGTATATTGGTGCTTATTTTGTCATCAATCACTTTTATGGACCTGCCGTTTACGCTATTGAAAGTGTTAACCCCGCAACCTCTGGGTTCCTTGGCGGCATGGGCATGCCCGTTATATTCTCATGGGTTTTAGGTGGCATTATGGCCGCTGGTGTGGCTTGGGTGGTGGGTAAAATTACCCTAGGTTTGCGCTCAGATTACCTTGCCATTGCCACCTTAGGCATCTCTGAAATTATTATTGCCATATTGAAAAACGAAGACTGGCTTGCCCGTGGTGTTAAAAACGTGGCCGGTTTAGATCGCCCAGTGCCTTTTGAACTTGAGCTACAGGCAACACCATGGTTTGTAGACATGGTGCAGTCTTTATTCAGTGGCCGTTTAGCTGAGTTATTAGACACTCAGCGCGCTGATGCTTTGCAACAGCTAGTCATTCAAAGCTCAAGCATCTTTGTTAAGCTCTGCTACACAGGCTTATTTAGTGTGGTCTTGGTAGTTGTGCTGTTATTAAGCATGAAAGCGTTGAACTCGCCTTGGGGTCGTATGATGCGGGCCATTAGGGATAACGAAGAAGCTGCTAATGCTATGGGTAAAAACGTAGTTCGCCAGCACCTGCAGGTTTTCGTGCTAGGCAGTGCCGTTGTGGGTATTGCAGGGGCTATGCTGGTTACTTTAGACGGTCAGTTCACCCCAACAGCCTACCAGCCATTGCGTTTTACCTTTTTGGTGTGGCTGATGGTCATTATTGGTGGCAGTGGCAATAATTTAGGGGCAGTGTTTGGTGGCTTCTTTATTTGGTTCATGTGGATAGAAGCAGAACCGTTATCCATCGCCTTTATGGACCTTATAACTGCGGGTATGGAGCAAACCAGCGACTTGCGTAAGCATTTGCTCAAGAGCGCACCTCACTTACGTTTATTCATTATGGGCTTGGTGTTACTGCTGACGATGCGCTTTATGCCACGAGGCATTATTCCTGAAGAAACACGCTTGCACTCTGTATAGGCTATAGGGTGGCAGCAAGTGGTTGGCAGTTAATTAAAACCTGCCAACCGCTCAACTCTATTTATGCGTGGTTAATTTGCGTTAACACCTGCTGAAAATCTGCTGCTAATGGTGCATCAACCACTAATGCACTGCCATCTCTTCTGGCAAGTACCATTTGGGTACAGGCCAACCACAAGCGCCCTGCTCCAAAATAGCCCTCACAGGCACGATTCAATACGCCCTTGCCGTGACGAGAGTCACCTATAATTGGATGCCCTATATGCTTTAAATGGCGTCTAATCTGATGTTTTCGCCCCGTTACGGGTTCACATTGCATTAAAGACAAGCGGGTAGTCGGATAACGGTCTACGGTGAGTGGTATTTCAAACTTCTGCAAACATTGTACATGGGTTAAGGCTGGCTTAGCTTCACCACCCCCTGTAATACCTGCGTAATTGTCGGCTTCTTCTTTTAACGCATAATCAATGCTTAACTGATTAGGGCCGTGCCCTCTTACTAAGGCCAAATAAGTTTTGCGTATTTGGTGCTCTTGAAACTGTTGGCCATAGAAGCTGGCTGCCTCCCTGCACAGGGCAAACACCAACACTCCAGAGGTGGGTTTGTCTAATCGATGCAAGGGGTATACATGCTGCCCTAATTGATTACGCAATTCTTGCACCGCAAAACGGGTCTCGTGTTTATCAATGGGGCTGCGGTGCACTAACAAACCACTAGGTTTATTAATGGCCACCAGTTCTGCGTCTTGATAAATGATAGGTAGTAGCTGTGGCAAGTCAGTTAACATATATAAATTTCAGGCATTAAAAAGCCCGATTAATTTACTTTAATCAGGCTTTTCAGTTTACATGCTATCGGTTCAAATTAGAACTTGTAGCCAACTTTAACTGCTGTTACTAGGCTAGTGTTGCCAGTCATTTCTGCTTTAAGAGCAACATTGGATGAGAGTGAAATATCACCTATGTTCACCTGTTGTACACCTAGTGTAACTGTCGCTTTTTCACCTGTGTAAGTTACACCCAATCCCATCTTACTGAAGCCATCAGTAGGTCCCAGTGGACCCCCTTCTACACCTTCAGCAGCTTCTGTACCATATGTTACCGCACCAGACCAGTGGTCAGTAAATTTCCGACCTAAACCAATCGAATAAGTGGTAGCGTTGCTGGTAAATTCCTTCAAAGGTTTATTAGCTAGCGAACTGCTAGAATATTGCTCAGGTTCTAGCAAAAACTGGGTCCACTTTACTTGACGTATGGTGCCAAATAAAAGCGTGTCTGCAGCAATACCTGTTTGAAAATCTAAGTTGTACGCTTCTGGAGTGTCAAATGACAAAGTTGAAGTGTCTGAACCCGTTACCAAGGAAGTTTCTGTAATAGTTACGTCATGACTAACCTTTGAGTGATACGTGAAAGCAACACGCATAGCAATTTCTGGCTTTTCAAAAGCAGCACCCATTACATAGCCTATGCTCGAATCAGTATTACTTGCAATTGTATAGGTTGCAACCAGAGGGTTAGATGCTGAGGCACTCATAGACTGACTCTTCAAACCACCATACACCGTAATGTTATCAGCCGCATCATAACTCACCAAAGCTGTGGTAGCACTTGATTTGATCACAGCCTTAATACCTTTATAGGAAGCCGCTGCACCAGCGCCACTGGCACTTGTCCAATCTACTTCCGCACCAAAAGGCTCATCTTGAATAATAGCCAACGCCATATCGTCTGAAATATCTGTACGGAAAGCTAAGGTTGTAAAGCTATAGTCAGGTGCTACATCGGTAATTGCACCACCAAGAACAGTTGCGGCATATACACCAGTCACATCTGGGCTGACTGAAACCGACGTAATTTCCAGCAAATTACCCTCTTTAAGAATAATCGAAGTATCTTGACCTGACCGGTCAAAACCACCTGCTTGGGCCAGGCCCGTGGCTAAGGTAGCACCCAAAACTGCAAAACTTATAAGTGTGCGTTTCATATTAATTTCTCTTGTTGTTATAAAATAAGTTAAACACCTGTTTGAATCACCAATTAAAACCCTTTGTCAATAAGGTGTCAACGAAAACTGTTCAGTTCGCGTACATCTATGTGAATTTTATCAACGCAGATGCAAAAAAACCTACCTAGATCACTCTAGGTAGGTTTTTTATTTAAGGTTTAAGCTACTGCTTAGTGAACCTTAATGGTGGTGAATGAACCACCTTTTACTTCTTGC
>TARA_B110001469_G_scaffold127101_1_pt1 | contig 19341 bp, 17 predicted proteins | sample TARA_B110001469 | Tara Oceans TARA_B110001469 (sample SAMEA4397034) | marine metagenome | biome: Polar Biome; feature: [SRF] surface water layer (ENVO:00010504); material: water (ENVO:00002006), including particulate matter (ENVO:01000060) such as... | depth 5 m
TTTTATTGTAGGATTCTAAAAAATATCCTCTAGTATCTCCAAATACTGTTGGCTCAATAATAATTATATCAGATATTTTTGTTTCTATAAACTTCATTATTCTTTAATTATATTTAAAAGGTACTGACCATAACCATTTTTTTTCAAAGGCTCCGCTAATTTCTTTACTTGTGCTGCATCGATATATTTCATTTTAAAAGCAATTTCTTCTAAGCAAGCTACCTTTAACCCTTGACGTTTTTCAATGATTTCAACAAACTGACCTGCTTCCATCAAAGAGTCATGAGTACCAGTATCTAACCATGCAAATCCCCTGCCAAGTAATTCTACCTTTAAGTTTTTTTGTTTTAAATATTCTTGATTCACTGAGGTAATTTCCAATTCTCCTCTATGAGAAGGAGTTACATTTTTAGAAATTTTTACAACATCATTTGTGTAAAAATACAAGCCAACCACTGCATAATTCGAGGTTGGGTATTCAGGCTTTTCTTCTATGGAAGTTACAATCCCATCTGCATCAAATTCAGCAACACCATAACGCTCAGGATCATTTACGTAATATCCAAAAACAGTTGATTTTCCTTTTGTCACATTTCTCATGGCATTTTGCAACATTCCAGTAAAACCATATCCATAAAAGATATTATCCCCGAGTACCAAACACACATCATCATTTCCAATAAATTCTTCACCAATAATAAAAGCTTGCGCTAAACCATCTGGACTTGGTTGTTCTTTGTATGAAAATTGTAAGCCTATTTCAGAACCATCACCTAATAATTTTTCAAAATTTGGCAAATCTTCAGGAGTAGATATGATTAAAACCTCTTGAATACCAGCTAACATCAACACTGATAATGGATAGTAAATCATCGGCTTGTCATACACTGGTAATAACTGTTTAGAAACTCCTTTTGTAATAGGGTGCAATCTTGTTCCACTTCCTCCTGCTAAAATAATTCCTTTCATTTTTTATTAGATAAATTTAAATTATAGTTAATATTTTCAATTCTTGAAGAACCAAATTGCATCTTTTTTAGTAGGCCCCGTTTAGATTTTTTACCTGCACTTATTGCTGATTTTGGATCGAATGGCATTCTATGAAAAATATTTATTCAGAATAAAATAAGATATCATCTTTTTTTGGATTAATAAATTCATGTTCTAATGTTTTATCTAATCCTTGTTTAAGTGTAAATGGAGCTCTAAAGGAACTATGAGCTTTAGCTGCATCAAATTGTGTTGTGGCGCAAAATTTTTTCACTCTTACAGAACTGACAGATAGTTTTTTGCCTAAGATTTTAGAAAGGATATCAAAACAATAACCTCCAAACAAACCTAGCCAAAATGGTATTTTTATTTTTGAAATACTCAATTTCATTTTTTTATTAGAAAAAGAAACCAAATCACTAGTCGTAAGATCAGGTTTATCAACATAGTTAAACACATGAAATCCATCCTCTTTTTTTTCTAGTCTATTTTTAATAAATGCCACGACATTTCCTACATAAGCCATTGACTTTTTATTATGACCATTACCAATCATTAAAAACTTTCCTGAGTTGATCTGTTTTAGTAAGTTATAGACATTACCTCTATTTCGCTCTCCAAAAATAACTGTTGGACGGATTACTGTAACTGACTTTCCATCTGGATCATTATCGTACCAATCTTTTATTGCTTTTTCTGCCTGCCACTTACTTTTACCATAATGATTGAACGGGTCTTCCACATGATTCTCATCTGGATTCAATTTATTTAAACCATAAATAGCAACAGAACTAGTAAAAATTAAATTTTTAACACCCGCTTTGTCCATAGATTCTAAAACATTTTTTGTTCCTTGAACATTTACATCATAATATAAAGAAATAGGCGAAACGTTATCGTGATGTTCAGCTGCTAACAGAATAACACTACCAACACCTTTTTCGATAATAATTTCAGACGTATTTCTAATATTACCAATTAAGGATATACTAGAAAAAAATGGAGAAACAATCTTATCAAGGTTGATACAATTAGTAGAGTTTAGTTTTGAAATAAGATTAGAACCTACAAAACCGGATCCCCCTATAATGAGGTTTTTAAGAGATGTTTTTTTTGACATAGTAAAAGATAAAGTTTATAATAAGAAATAATGAATAAATTTTTCCATACCCTAATTCAATATGGTATACATTCCAATTGAATTTAATCAATTGAATCTTGTTACTAGAAATAGATTTAGATCGATTTCTGTATAAGGCTAGACTTTCATTCTGCCCTTTTGTTTTGTCTATAATTTTGATAAGTTTTAACCATAATACCCAATCTTGTCTTTTTCTTATTTTCGGCATATAGTGTTTTCCTAATTTTTTCGAATCATAAATTGCCGTTAAACAACCCACATAGTTGTTTCTCAACATTTTTTGGTAATTTATTTCTGATGGAGCTAAAACCTGTTTAATAAATCGATTTTTTTCACCAATTACATCATAGGAAGAATATGTAAACGCTAGATTATTTTTTAATAGAAAATCAACCTGTTTTTGAAGCTTTTCCTTTTTCCATAAATCATCAGAATCACAAAATGCAATAAACCTTCCGTTAGCATTTAATATAGAATTATTTCTAGCTTCACCCGCACCTTTATTAGTTTTAAGATTAAATAACTTAATTCTATTGTCCTGTTGTTTAAATTTTTTAATTACTTTAATTGTATCATCGTTTGAACAATCATCTGTAATAAGTAGTTCCCAATTAGTATAAGTCTGTACTAAGATACTTTTAATAGTTTGAGAAATAAATTTCTCTGAGTTATAGCTTGGTGTTATTATTGAAACCAATGGCATTTTATTGCTGATCATATGAGAATTTATAAATAGCTATTGTTGAGGTTTTTTTAGATAAAACATCTATTTTAACCTCTTTTAATTTTTTTATTGCAATTCAAAGATATTAATTTTGAGAAATAATTTAAGATGTGCTTCTTAATTGTAAATACTTCAAATTGCAGTTATAAAAAAATCATACATATTTTAATGTTGGAAAAAATTATTTTTAAGTCTTAATTATTTTTCTATGCATCGATTTATAATATTTAGCATATTCTCCCGAAGTTACTTTATCTATCCATTCTTTATTCTCTAGCTAACAAGCAACAGTTTTTTCGATTCCTTCTTCAAATTGTAACGATGGTTGCCATCCTAATTCGTTCTTTAACTTCGAAGAATCAATTGCATAGCGTAAATCATGGCCAACTATCTTATTTTTTAACTCTTCAGCTATTATCTATCATAATGTTACACTAAAGTTAATTAAAAACTGTTACATAATAATTGGAAAACTGACTATATTTATTTAAAATTTTTGAAACATTTTTAATATAGTTTATAGACATAATATTTTACAAATCCATTATACCCCATAAAAAAGTATAATAAACTGAGTTTATCTTGATTACTGGTACAAACATACTTTTCATTTTTTTTCTAAGTAGGAAGTTCCATAACACAAAGGCTTCTTTTGCCTGATTTAACAGAATCAAATGAGATGTATTTACCATTTGGAGCAACTCTTGGATGAAGATCACAAGCTATATGATTTTTGAAATCTCTTGTTTGGTATTTTTTCGGTGAATAAACAGAAGCTAATAATTCAACGTCATTACTTTCTATATTAACTTTAAAAATTTTTGAATTTCTATATCTATCAGGATACATATCGGTAATAAATGTCGAAGATGTTATAAAACTTTGATGCCCATCTGAGTTAAGAATATTAGAATCAATTTTTTGGTAATCCTTAATATTGGGAATACTAAATAATACATGGCTATCTATTCCCTCAACAGTACAATAAGCAATTATTTGATTCTTTTCGTTCCAAACGTAATGTGAAACCATACCATCTGTAGGCAAAATAAAATAATTTTTATCATGTAAATCATAAATTACTAAACGAGTAGTTCGATCTCTAATATCATCTAAAGTCCATCTATGCAAAAATGAAATATATCTATCGTCATATGAAAATTCAGAATGAGTTACATAATGCCTATAATTTTGAACTGATGTATCTAAAGATATGTCATTAGACAAATCAAATAAACTGACGAGCAATTCCTTCTTATTATTAATTAAATCAACTAAAAACAAGCCTGTTTTCTTCGAATTATTCTCTTCAAGAAATCCCTCATCCTTATAGTTATATCCATAACCTGGCATCAATTTATGTAAACGCTCATAACTATATGAAGTTGCCCAACAACCATCTTCTGAGACTGTATCAATAGGATAGTTGATAATTGTCTCTTCTTTTGAATTAATGTTAACAATTTTAGAAATCAAGTTATCTTCAATAACTGAATTAAAGATTAAACTACTTTTATTTAACCATTGTAAACGACAACCTTTATGATAATTCCATGCAATAGAATTTGACACTTTTACAAAATCACCTAATTTACCATCGCTAAAATTAAAATATCCAATAGCTAACGCTTCATCATCAAATGGCATGCGCAGAGGAATATCAAAACCATTGGCAAGCACTTTTGAATTGTCAAACGAAAATGGCGTTTTATCATGAAATCCAAAAAAGTAACCTTCTTTGTAATCTATGGGTGAAACCGAAAACTCCTTATTTCTTGGTAATAAATCAAACAAGGATTGATATAAATTACGAATTATAAATTTAAGCCAAGGTTTAGATTTTAATATATTATAAACATATTTTTCTACTTTGTTCATCTTTACTTATTTTATTAATTATGAGTTATTTGAATAAACTATTTATTCCAAATGAAATCAATTTCAAAATTATATTTTCGTAATATTTTAAGAACTTGCGACATCCAATACCTTCCACGAATATAAGTTTGATCATCGCCATTGACAACACCTGCGTCAAAATTTGAATTAACTTTTTTCCTTTCAATTACTTGTGAAATATGTTTTTCTTTTGGACAACTTACGTATGCAATTGAATGCTCCTTTAAATTAAGAAGAGAAATGCACTTTTCAAGAAGTAATAGATTTTTATGAGAATTTTCTTGTTCTGAAAAAACTCTCCAAATAAATTGGAAAACACCTTCATCAACATGAACTTCAGAATAATCCGTTTTTCTTAGATATAAAATTCGGCCATATCTTTCAGGAATTACAAAAAAGGGCCTGAGAAGGAACTTTGATTTATCCTGAGAGCATATAAGAATGGCAATTCTATATAACAGAAAGGAAAGTTTCAAATTATGTAATGTTCCTTTTATTGTATTTATTGTTTTTATTTTACCTCCACCAAGAGGTACAGAATGAGCAACAGCATTTTTATTTTTACAATATCCATCATTTAATAGTTGCCACGATTTTCCAGATGCAGGCAATCCTAAATATTCTACTACTTTAGTTTTCATTAAAATGTATCTGTTATTTGTGACCACATAATATTACGAACACATTTATTTACTTCTTCAATAGACTTATCTGCATCTACATCAAATATCTTAGTTTTTCCCCATTCTATATCGTTTAATAATTGGGAGTTCTGTTCAGCTTGATTCATTGTAAGCTCACCTGGTTTTCGAATTAATGAAGTTTCAGCGCTAATCCTTAGCCTGATTATTAAATCGGGCTTAATCAATGATGCTAACAAAAGAAATTTCTGTTCCCTCCTTTTTACATATCTTACTATTCTATTTCTTGGATTATCCACATTAATCCTTGATCCGTCAAAAGTTCCAACAACTTCTCTCTGCGGCCACCGGTCAGAAATAACGAGTGATCCATTGGCTTTTGCCGAGATAGATGATTTCAAATTCCTTTCTTTATCAAATAGACAAACTAGAATCCAAAGGGCATAAAGCCAAGAAACTTTCTGTTTTTTTCGTGGGATTAATTCTTCAGAATTGTTACTATTTCTCTTTTTTACCTTTGTACCATGAATTAAAAATATTATTTTTCTGTACCAACTTGCCCCGCTTTTACCATTGCCTAAAAACACTTTACATACATTCATTTGAATTGAAAATAACTTTTCAATATGTGACAAAGTTGATGTCTTACCGGAGCCATCAATTCCAACAATGGCAATAATTTTACCTCCTGTTGGTATAGCTCGTCTTCCTATAGCAAAATTTGTTAATTTTCTTCTTCTAAATTCAATATAATATCGGTATATTTTTCTTTTTATACTTAGATATTTAAACTTTATAAAACTAAAACGTCTAAATATTGATAATTCTCTTGCAATTTTATATGACAAGGAGTTTAGCTTTCTCTTATTTAATTTATCAGTCGAAAGGATATATTTTAAAATTTGGCCTATACTTTTAAAGTATTGATGAAAGTCTTCATAAGCTAAATTTGCATTCTTACATTTATCTTTCAAAAAGAGTAATTCTTCCCAAATACCTTTATTATTAAAAGGTGAATGATGCTTGAGTGACATTCTTAAACAAAACAACATCAATTCATCATAAGGATTTACAATATAAGTATTATATTCATCTATATACAAGGCTCTTGAAAGCATTTCTTTCTCAATTGGAAATCTATAAGCTTTTACCCACCTATCACCAAGGTTTAAGATGAAATGTAAATGAATATGAACCCATTTCCCTGATTCATCTAAACAAATATAATCATGTATCCCAGGGTAACTTCTAAGATTCGCTGTTTCAAACCTTTCAAACCCCATCTCAAGAATTAACTTTTCAACCAGATTAGCTTGATTACTATCAAAAAGAACATCGATATCTGTAATGCCTTCCATCGTTTCCTTTAAGTGATTAGTACTCTTCCAATGGCAATAACTAACTTTATTGGTTTTTAATAATTCAAATAATTTAATTATCGTTTCAAGAATTACTACTTTATTATTATTTTGCATAATATTATTAAATTGTATTTATTTGGAAATCAAACTTTCATATATGTCACGATAGTTTTGTTGCATGAGTTTTAAAGTAAAATTATCATTAATGACAGTCTTATTATGCAATCCCATTGCTTTTCTTTTTTCCGTACCTAGAGACTTCCAATAATCCAATTTTTCATGCCACATATCAATCTCAAAATTTGTGACTGATACTCCTGGCAAATCTTCTCCCAATTCTTTATGTGAGGGAATGTTGGAAACAATACAAGGGATACCTACAGTCATGGCTTCCATAACAGCTACAGGTAACCCTTCCCAACGAGCAGTTGAAAGATAAACGTCAGCTTTTGAGTAAGCTTCTAGGATTTCATCTCTTGGCACAGTATTTTTAAGACTAATCTTATCAGTCAATCCTTTTTCTTTAATTTTTTTTAGTAACGAATCTCCAAATTGTCCATTTCCGTATATATCCAGGTGCCAATTACCCTTATAGTTTTCAAATAAATCAATTAAAAAGAATTGATTTTTTTGTGTTGTAAAACGCCCTGTAGAAATGAAATTTATTTCGTCATTATCTTCAGTTTTTGAAGGATGAAAATTTTTAATTGAGCTTTCTATTCTCTCTACATCGACACCGTTTTGAACCGCAACTGATTTTTTATTAAAGAAAAATCGAAAAGATGAAAATGAATTGTATGCATCGAAACTAACAAATGTGATTTTATCAACCAGAATGAAATTTAGAAATAATGCAATTTTATATTTAAAAGCATAATTTTTAAAGTTATTATGTACCGTATAAATTATAGGGATTTTTCTGTTTTTAATTCTTGCTGCAAGTGCTGCAATAAATCCGCTTCTGGGCTGATGCATATGGATAATAGGCTGTTCATTGGAGTTCTTAGTTTCACTAACCCATTTAGAAACAAGCTTCCAAAAATTCACAACATTTCCATTAGCTTCTAGAAAATTCAATCTTTCTCGATTAGAAAAATCGACGTTTTTATATTTTTTAAAATACAAATCTATTGCCTCTTCCTTATTTTTAAAAAAAGACAGGAATGTGATTTCTTCATCATCATAAAAACGATTTCTGGCCAATGTAAAGGAATTAAGTGGCGCGCTAGTATGCTCACTGGCATTAGAAACACGTAGTATTCTCATATATTATTATTTAAATTAGTTTTTTAAGTTACCATTCCTTTAAGTAGGCGTTTTATTTGGTAGCATAAAGCCGGAAGAACCTTAAAACATCCACTATAAAATGATAAAGTTTATTAATATTAGTTAAGGTCTAAATATAATTATTTATCATATCCGATTCGTAATCCACTCTCTATACCACAACTGAAACATTAGAACATGCCATAATTTTCGTTCATTTACTTTTTCTCCTGAATAAAAACGTTCTTTAAAATCTAAAACAAAGGCAATATTAAAAATCTCTTCACTTAATGATTCTTCACTAATTAAATCATCAATTAGAGGCTTTAAGGGACCTTGCATCCATTCAATTAATGGTATTCCAAATCCATGTTTTGGTCTTTCAATCATTTTTTTTGGAATCATGTCCCAAACTATACTTTTAATCAAATACTTTGTTTGCTTCGTTTTTGATATCTTAAGTTCATTATCAATAGAAAATGATTTTTCAATTATACGATGATCCAATAGAGGTTCTCTACCTTCAATAGACGCAAACATTGTAGCTCTATCTACTTTTGTCATGATTTGATCTGGTAAATGAGTTTTTATATCACAAAATAACATGTCATCTAAGATATTCCCGGATTTTAGTTTGTTTTTAAAAAGGCCATCATCCTTATCGCCAATTTTTATCCATGAATTAATTTCACTATCAGGAATGTATTGCGAAATCACACGTAATATATCAACTAAATCATTGTATGCCAAGAGTTTGCTAATCTTAATTAGCTTTCCTTTAGCATTTCGTAATCCTAATAAATTGCTGAATATTTTCTCTGGTAGAGTAGACAATACTTTGATCCCTAATTTTAAAATTGGAGCATAAAAGGATTTACTTAATTTAAATATTTTTAATGCCCATAAGTGTTTATTATAACCCGCAAAAATCTCATCACCACCATCTGCTGACAAAACAACTTTAACAAATTTACTTGCTTTCTCACTAACCATCATTGTTGGAATAGCACTTGGATCTCCAAATGGCTCATCGTAAAGAACAGGCAATTTTGAAATATAATTTAGTGCTTCATCTATACCACAGATAAATTCATGATGTTCTGTATTAAAATGCCTTGCAATTTGTTTTGCATGTTTCGACTCATCACTTTTTTTATCTGTGAAGCCTATTGTAAAAGTTCTTAGGTTATTATTCTTTTTTGACAATATCCCGGTCAGTAATGTACTATCATACCCGCCACTTAGGAATATTCCTACGGGGACATCAGCAACCATTCTATAATTAAACGCAGATTCAAATAGTTTTACATATTCTTCCTTAGCCTGTTTAATATCATTTATCTTTCTTTTTGTTGTTGCTGTGCTTAAATTCCAATATTGTTTTGAAATTGTTTCATTACTTTTTAAGTCATATTCAACAAAATTCCCAGGTTTTACTTTTTTTATTTTATTATAAATACATAGGTGTGTTGGAACATATCCGTATTGTAAGAAACTACGAATAGCATCATTATTCAATTCTGGTTTAAAATCATTGTGACCGTAAAATGTTTTTAATTCTGAACCAAAGAAAAACATGTCATTATTCCATCCATAATAAAGAGGTTTTACACCAATACGATCACGTATCAAATACAATTTATGTCTTTTTTTATCCAAAAGAACAATAGAGAACATCCCGTTTAATTTATCTAAAAAATTAATACCATATATATCATATAATACTAATATTACTTCAGAATCAGAGTCAGATTTAAAAGATACATTATGGAGACTTCTTAATTCTTCCCGGATTTCTTTATAATTGTAGATTTCACCATTAAAAACCATACAAACGTTTTTGCTATCATTCCACATAGGTTGACTGCCTGCATTTGACAAATCAATTATTGATAGCCTTTTGTGTACTAAACCAATATTGTTTTTTTCAACCTGAACAATTTCTACACCTGTTGAGTTTGGTCCACGATATTCAATTTTACGTCCCATTTGAAGTAATATTTCATTACTTAGATCTTTTCTAGAGACAATTCCAGCAAATCCGCACATATATTATACATTTGTTTAATCTATGTTTATATTACATTGTATTATAAACATAAATATTTTTTAAGTTAAAATTACTTCCTTTAGTGCTTCTAAATAGCCATGTGAATTCACTAAATCTGGTTCCATATAATTTCCTTCAGCCCATTCATTCCATGATTGAAGAAACAATATCTTATGCTCGTCATCTTTGTCTTCAATAACTTTCATTGCGTTCTCAACATTCTTTTTAAAAAGCGCAGGCGTGCTATTATATAAAATATTTGCTTGTCTACCACTCCTTGGACTTCTATCATATTGTGGTATTATAGTAGGGTACACATTAGGCCATTTATCCTCTTCTGTGTAGAAATATTTTATTAGATTTTTATAATTATGTTTATCTAAGAAATTTACTCCTAACAGTTTTTTAAGAGCTACATTAAATAATTTAAGATACTTACCTTTAGAAATAATTTGTGACCTTAAGAGGCCTCTTGAATTCACTGCATCAAACCCCAAATCAAGGGTTTGTTGGTAATGCAATGCACTATCATTTACTCCAGCTACCTTAATTTGTTTCTTTCCATCCTTACCTATAATATAGTTTGATGAATTAGCTGTAACGCCTACAAAGTGAATTCCATTTAAACAATTCTCTTTCGCAAGTTTCTTCCATAATTCAATGAATGAAGTTACTTCTGGGATATCTAAGGGTTTAAATATTACAAATATAGGTTTACCGTCAACATTAATGTAACGTGGATCTTTAAATGCTTTTAATACTTCGTAAAAATGAGATGTATGTTCCTCCTCTCCAGGATAGGTTTGTTCCATTAAAGTCATATCTTCACTCCATCTTGCATGTTTATTCCATGAGCGATTGGTCCAAGAGTGATTAGCCCAACCTAAACAAAAAGGAAAATCAGGTTTCCCGCTATTTAACACTTCATTAAATGGCTTTTCTAATAACTGTTTTCCATTGCCAAACCAGTAGTGCCAATAGCAAAACCCCTCAATACCAGCTTCTCTTGCCATATTTGCTTGTGCTTCTCTTACTTCAGGCACTCGCAAATCATAATATCCTAAATCAGCAGGAATTCTTGGTTGATAATGTCTTTTAAATAAAGGCTTAGCTTTACCTACGTTTGTCCACTCTGTAAATCCTTTTCCCCACCATTCATCATTTTCTGGAGTTGGGTGAAATTGTGGTAAATAAAATGCGATTACTCTAGCTTTCTTTTTTGTCATATTAATATTGTTTAATTATTTTTGCTGGGATCCCTCCTACAACACAATTTGGGGGAACATCTTTTGTTACTACAGCATTGGCAGCAATAATTGCACCTTTACCAATATGAACACCTGGCATAATTGATGCTTTTTCTCCAATCCAAACATTGTCATCAATTATTATTGGTCCTTTTGAATAAAGGGCCCTTTTTGAGGGGGGAATAACTAGTTGCTCTCGAATAGATTCTCCATGGGAATTATCCGTTATAAGAATTTTCTTGCCCGTTAGAACATTATTCCCAATTACTATTTTATTGATAGCAGTAATATGAGCATCATCACCTATACTACATCTGTTACCAATAGATATAGAAGGTGAATTGTATTTACTCTCTTTTCTTTTCCAAACGGTTAAGACAATATTTTTACCTAGAGATGAATTGTTTCCTACAGTAATAAAACTTGAACCAACAAGACGTCTTATTGGGTAATAAATATTAGAACTACCAAAGTTTTTAAAACATCTAGATATCCAACCTGTATATATTTTATTTCTAACGGAAATGTAAGCAATCGATAATGAATATGGGAAAATAAAAGAGAGTAGATATCCTAATATTTTTAATATAGCTTTCATGTTTAGAGTGTTTTTTAGTTATTCTGCCTGCTTTATTATAATTCTGTATTATCAGAAATTATCAAAATTGTTTTTTAAATTTCGTAAGAACTATTGTTTAGCTCTAACTAATTTCTGTGAATTAAACATAGTTTACACCAAGTCATTGACGAGAATTTTTCTATGTATTACATCAACACAATAATGAGATAAAAGATAACTACCAAATCATGATTTGAATCTTAAATTAAACCACATCTGTATCTTAGAAAATCCTTTTGTAGAGAAACCGAAAAAGATAAACCATAAAAACAACCTGGGAAAAAGAATAATTGTTTGAAATTTAAAATTTGATATTAGATACAATTTATATTTATTGTGAAATTTATTTTCAGTTTCAAGATACTTAGAAAATATTTTATTGTACTCGATTTTTACATCTTGGTATTTTTTATGATTTATCCTAAACTTAATGATGTTTAAAAACTCATTATCAAATTGTTCCTCTGATGTTACACATTGTTTGATTTCTTTTCCTCTTTGATTTCTATAACTTACATCATTAACCAAACGTTTTGCTTCAAGAAAAAGCTTCTCTTTTTCATTGAATGAAATACTGCAATCATTATTTTGACAAACAACTTCTTCTACTGCAAAACCTTTACTAGCTGTTATATAATTTAGAATTGGTTTTCCATTTATTGCAGCATATTGAGACATTAGACCCCCACCATAAGGGTAAGTCCCCATATAAATATCACAGTGCTTAAATACTTCATTAATGTCTGGCCGATGTCCAAGTAAAAAAAACCTATTTTCAAAACCATTTAATTTTATGAAATTTTCAATTGGTGACTTATCTCCTGCGCCTGCAAAAAGAAATATTACTTCTTGGTTTTCTAATAATATTTGTTTGACAAGATTAAAATACTCTCCATTATCACCGTAAATTTTATAATAACTACCTCCTGAGAAAATTATTATCTTTTTGTTTGTACACTCTTTAGGAAAACCTAAAAAATCAGATTTACTGATTATAGGGTAATAAGGTTGAAGTAATATTTGTTTTTCTTTAAGTCCTCTTTTTTCTTTAGAAAGAGTGCATCCATAGGCTCGAAATTCTATTGAAAAGTCTAAGCATTTGTTACCCAGCCAGAAAGCATGATCTGTAATATTAATTTGAAACTTTGTAATATTTTTTGGCAGTGCATAAAAGACTGTTAATGCACTCACTGCACTGGGTGATAAATGCATTAATAACATGCTGGATCCATATGAGATTATTTTAGAATGTATCAGTTTTATTTTTTCCGTTTTCTTTATATTTCTCGGAACTTCATATATTTGTACCTTATCATAAGCATCTAACTCCTTAAAAACGTTCATTGATTTCTTATTCAACATTGAGGATTCTGTGATATATAAAAATTCTATTCCATTGTTGATTAATCCTCTGATATACTGTTGCGTAAGACCTCTATTATCTAAAGAGAATGAATCGTATAATACAATACTGTTTTTTTGATTTGGTCTGTAATTAATTATTGGTTTTAGTACTAGAGAAGAAATATTTCTTAACATATTCTCTAAATAATCATCAGAATAAATCCAGTTAAAATTATAAGCGATGTGTGATGCTATTTTAATATACCTAAGACTTTCATTATATTGTTTGTTTTTAATAGCATTAGCTGCTTGTTTCTTACAATAATTATAGCTTTCTAATATTTCTTTTTTAGACAATTTCATTATTTCTGTTTTTTGTTAAACATTTTTTTGAAATTCAATCTAGTATTCAATTCATATATCGAATAGGAACTGGTTATGATAATTAAGATACTTCCTATAATATATTTAAAATCCCATAGTATTTCTCCAATTGGGAAAATGAGAATAATTGTTAACAAGGTTATAAATAATTTCCAGAATGTTCTATTATAATTTATCTGGTACTTTTTGTTTGCTACTATTACTACCCATATAAAATACACACAATAAATAAATGTAAAAGAATACCCTATTCCTGCTAATCCGAAGTAATAATAAGCTAATAAACTAGAGAGTAAAGAGATTACATTTATTCCCAATTCATTGAATAAAAAAGTCTTTCCATCTCCCTTTGCCAAAAATACAAAAGATACGGCCCAAGAACCTGCCTTGATAAAAGATCCTATCATTAACCACTTTACCATCAGGGAAATTTCAACAAAGTCTACAGAATAAATAAGTTTTATAACTGGAATATTAAAAACTAACATAACAATAATCACAGGCCCTAATATCAAAATTGCTATTTCTGCTTGCTCATTTACACTCTTATTAATTCGAATATTATCATTTGAATATTGAGAAATTCTTGGAAAATAATCTTTTGCCATAGCTGCAAAGACCATTCCTAGATATTGAGCATTTAATGCCCAGCCTGCTTGATACAACCCAACATCATCTATTCCTCCTTCTCTTGTAATGAATGTTTTTACAGTAAACTGAACACATAATGCAGCTATACTACCTAGGGACATCATGATTCCTAACTTAACAGTACTCAGTCCTAATATAAAAGATTCCTTATAATCTTGACTGATACTAATGAGTTTAACTTTTTTTGCAAATAAAGAACTAATTATAGTTGTAGATAAAGCTGTAAGAATTAACGCCCAAGCAATCCCCTGTTCCCTAAAGAAATAAAACATGGGTACTGAACTTATAAAACCTGCCAGAGCTCCAAATATGTTTGCTTTAGCCATCAAACGGAGCTGTCTGGTACCTTGTAAAACTGCATAATGTCCATTAAATATGGCTGTTAAAAGCACTACGCTTGAAAGCAGAATAAATGAAATTGTATATTTATCGCTTTCAAATAGTAATTTACTCAACCAAGGTGACAATATAATTGTTATAATTGCACCAAATAATCCAGTAGCCCATACCCATCGGTTTATAGATTTTATGATTTTTGATACAAGTGTTGTGTCATTTTGCCCTTGTGCAGATGCAATATCCCTAACAGCGCTATTTTGTAATCCCAAATTTGAAATAGAAGATATAAGGCTTATTACTGCATTAAAAAGACTCATTATTCCAAAACCAGTAGGACCCAACCATACTGCCACCAATTTAGATTTAATGACTTTTATCAATATGGTAAAAACTTGAATTCCACCAAACAAGCTTGTTGCTTTAAAAGCAGACCTATAACCCTTTTTTTCAGTATTCTTCATTAATGATTTGTGCTGATTTAATCTTCATTTAACACATAAATGGGAGTAAATATTAAAAATATATAAAAAAGGGATGTTATAAATGGTCTTTGATATAAAATACTAAATAAAATTAAAAGGTAAATAAAATATTGCTTTGAAAAACGTAAAAACTTAAATCCAAACATAGAGAATGCTCCTATATAGAATATGAAGTAGATTATTCCAAAATTAACAATGATGTCTTTATATGATGCACCTCCATGATTATATATAAGATTTGATTTATCGCCAATGCCCCAGTAATAATTCACTGTACGCCTAAAAGATTCATACCAAGTATCAAAATATTCTGAAGACCTGTTATCTCCCAATAAATTACCATCTTCAAAAGTCAATCTTTTAAAGATTAATTCTTGTAAAATTTCATTATTATAAGAATAAGTTATTATTAATAATAATAATGATGCAGCAATTATTTTGAATTTAGTTTTTTCAAAAATAAATATATTGATGATTAATATTAAATAAAAATATAAAGAAAAAGAGAGGAGTCCTGCTATAAATATTGGCACATTTAATTTGTCTTTTATGTTGAATCTTTTTGCAGTTAGTAAAACTCCAGCAATAGTGCCCACAACACCAGGCTCATCGTAATAGCCACAAAACCTTGGAAACAAAACATTCGAATTTTCAGGAGTTACTAAAAAAATATATTGAGAATAATTGTTATCTTTAAGTATGTTTAATGGTTTAATGGTATTAAACGGTAAATCAATCCCAGATAAAATTAATAAATAGGTAAAAAGTGAAGGGATAATAGTAATAGAGAAAATAAATAAGTATATATTAAATACCTTTATTAAGAAATTTTTTTTTAAATAAAATATTAGAGGAATAGATATTAAAGCAATAAACCCAAAAATATTGACATCTGATTTAAATGCCAATACAAAATATAGACTTGTCAACAATATTTCAACCGCTTTTAAATCCCTAACATTACTTATCTGTTTTAATGATATAATCACACACACACAAAGAATTATCAGATTAGATATCCTACCCCATAAAAAATAAGGTTGAGAAAGAAAAAATAAGCACAAAGCATATATCCATTCCTCATTATTTTTAGCTATCAAATATTTTTTCAAGGGTATTCTATTTTAATTCTTAGCGTAATTTATAATGAAGAATTTTTTATTTAGAAATTATTAATATTTGTTACAATATTTTTTAATTCTTTCTCAGTCATTACCGGACTCATTGGTAAACTCATAACCTCCTTATGTAATTTCTCAGTAATAGGAAAACTTAACTCATTGTATTCTTTAAAGGCCTCTTGCTTGTGTGGTGGAATTGGGTAATGAATTAATGTTTGAATTCCGTTTTCTAACAAATATTTTTTCAATTCATCTCGATTGTTAGTTCTTATCACAAAGAGATGCCAAACATGACCTTTTTGTTCTAATACTTTTGGTAAAGTAATTTTAGGGTTTTTAATGTTTTTCAAATAAAAATTGGCAACCTTTCTTCTAGAATAAATATCTTTTTGAATATATTTTAACTTTACATTTAAAAAAGCTGCTTGTATTTCATCTAAACGAGAATTTAGTCCTTGATACTTATTTTCATATTTTATATAAGAACCATAATTACGCAAAGCACTAATAACGTCTGCTAGAGCTTTATCATTTGTGGTTACTGCGCCAGAATCACCTAGAGCTCCTAGGTTTTTACCTGGATAAAAACTATGTCCTGCTGCATCTCCTATCTCTCCTGAAATTTTTCCGTTCCATTCTGACCCATGAGATTGTGCTGCATCTTCTACTAATTTTAAGTTGTGCTTTTTACAAATAGAAATTAATTGTTGGTCAATAGTAATTTGACCATACAAGTGAACGGTTAAAATTGCCTTTGTTTTAAAGGTAATAGCTTCTTCAACAAGAGTACTATCTAAATTATAGGTTTGTATATTTGGCTCTACAAAAACTGGAGTTAAATTATTATCTGATATTGCCAATACAGAAGCTATATAGGTGTTTGCGGGTACGATAACCTCATCTCCTTTTTTCATAACACCCATTTCTATATAGGCTCTAAAAATTAAACGCAAGGAGTCTAATCCATTAGCAACTCCTAAGGCAAATTTAACATTACAAAATGAAGCATAACTTTTCTCAAAAGTTTCTAGTTCTTTACCCATTAAATACAAGCCTGAATCAATAACACGAGTTGCAGCAGCTTTTAACTCATATTGATATTGAGTATTTATTTTTTTTAAATCTAAAAAATTAATCATAATTTTTATTTGGTATTGGCTCCTTCAATTACTTCGTTTATTTCATCTCTTATTCCCAAATAACATTCCTTGAAATAATAGGCTAGGTAATCCTCTTCTGTCTCTCCAATTAACGTAATTCCAAATTTCTTATGAAACTCTAAAACTTTCAAATTTTGTTTTCTAATATCCATGTGACAGCGGTTAAACCCTAATTCTAAAAAAGCAAAATCGTAGATTAATAATGCGGACTCTAATGCTGCATACCTTGTTTTATTTTCGTTTAGTATCCAACTACCCCAGCAGAAAGAACTATTTTTTTTCGAAAAATCATAAAGTCTTACTGTTCCTATAGGCAGGCAGTCGGAGTTGCGCTGAATTATATAATAATATTCTAATCCTAATTTTTCTCTTACCTTATATTTTTTAATCCATTCTTCTTGTTTTGATATATCTCCATCTACAGCTGATAAATATTTATTATAGGTAATATCGACTCTTAATGAATTAATGAATTCTGCATCTGATAATTCTACAAGACGAAAATGAATGGTTTTACTCTTATTTTCCATATTAATATTTTTTAAATTAATCCCCCATTAAGATCAATAGAGCTTCCATTAATATAATCACAGTCCATTAAGTATTGAACTGTTTTAAAGATATCAATTGCTTCACATAATTTTTTTGAAGGAATCCCACTAACTAATTTTTCTAGAAATTCTTTTGGAACTTGCTTAATCATACCTAATTCACTATAGCCCATGTTAATATTGTTAATAGTTATATTGAGTGCCGCATTTTCTTGTGTCAACGATTTTGTCATACCCCAAAGTGCTGATTTAGATGCAGCGTAAGCACTAACACCGGGTGTAGCTTTTGAGGCTACCACAGAAGAAAAATTAATTATTCTTCCAAATTTTCTAGAACGCATAAGTGGTAAAACTGCACGTATACAATTAAAAGAACCTATTAAATTAACCTCAATTACTTTCTTCCATAACAGTGGATCGCTTTTATGTGCAAATGCATTGTAAGTTATGCCTGCACAATTTATTAAAGTAATATCTTTATCATGAAGTTCCTGACTTTCAACCCAGTTATAAACTTGATTAAAATCTGTTATATCTAATTTTGACAGACCTTTTTGGTCCATTATAGTACTATTATATGTACCTATTACATTTATGTTAATCGATTTGAATTTTTCAAAAAGATAATTACCAATTCCTCGTGATGCTCCTATTATTATAATCATATTTAAGTTTTTATATCCATTTAATTATTGATGCGCCGTAAGTCCATCCACTTCCTACTGCAACAAATAAAATAATTTGTCCACTTTTTAATTTTCCTGTACGATTTAACTCATCCAATAATATAGGTAAAGTGCCAGCTGATGTATTTGCATACTTATCCATATTTGTCATTACTTTTTCAAAAGGTAGACCTATAATTTCAGCTGTTTTTTCTAGAATTTTTATACTTGGCTGGTGTGGTACCATTAAATCAATATCGTCTATAGTTAGACCTGTATCATCAAGCACTTGTCTTATAGCTTTAGGCAAAACTTTTGTAGCTGTCTCATAAACAGCCCTCCCATTCATCTGAAAAAAATGACCACCTTCGTTTATAGTTTTTGAACTCGCAGGGAATTCTGATCCTCCAGCAGGAATTGTAAAATTATACTTACCTCTTCCATCAGAATATAGACGGTATGCTAAAAACCCTCCATTAACATTTGAATGAGATATTATTGCTGCTCCAGAACCATCACCAAAGAAGACTGCGTCTCTTCTAGTCCAATCTGTTATTTTTGAAAATGTGTCCGCTCCAATTACTAATATATTGTCATAAACACCACTTGCGACATATTGTGAGGCTACTGACATTCCAAATAAAAATCCACTACAAACAGCAGAAATATCAAATGCTACTGCATTAAAAGCTTTTAATTTTTCCTG
>TARA_B110001469_G_C9648923_1_pt1 | contig 19336 bp, 18 predicted proteins | sample TARA_B110001469 | Tara Oceans TARA_B110001469 (sample SAMEA4397034) | marine metagenome | biome: Polar Biome; feature: [SRF] surface water layer (ENVO:00010504); material: water (ENVO:00002006), including particulate matter (ENVO:01000060) such as... | depth 5 m
TTATAAAAAAATATTATATATAAAAATATTAAATTATAAAAAAATAAACTAAATCTTTTTATATATAATATCTTTTACAAAAAGTTCTACTTCGGTATAATAATTATCAAATATAAATATACATAAACTATCTATTTTTGTAAATATATCTAGTTTAACCTCTATAAATTCATCTTCATTTATATTTTTAAAAAAATCATTATATATTTTTATAGGATTATGTATTTTTAAACCTACACCCGAATTATAATTAATAATTTTTTTCCCTTTAATTTTAAAGGATAACTTATATTTCCCAGGTTTTAAATTATATCCAAACCAACTATTAATATATTTTCCTTTTAATTTTGTAAATTTTATAACTCCACAATTAATTTCCAACTTACATTTTTTATTTATATTATAATAAACTATACCTTCATCATAATTATTTTCATTTAATATAAATAAATTTTTTTTATCATCGTCAAATTTATGTAAAGAATAAAAGGATAAAGAACATATATCGGTTTCTTCATTACAAATATAATTTATATCCATTGTTTTTTCAAATAAAACTTTAAAAACGTGCGAATTGGTTTTTTTATGTGTTTTAAATATTGAATAAAATGATTCCAAATATTTCTGAGGAAATAAATAAAAATTATCACATATACTAAATTTATATTCTAAAATAGAAACTAAATTCAATTTATTAAAATCTATCCCACTAAATTCTTTTTCAAAGAAAATATCAAATCTGGTTAATATAATATTATCATATAATATTCTATTATCCTTTTGATAATTTATACAGCATTCTAAAACCTTTAATACCTTATTATTTTTAGAAAAAATATGATTCGCAACATTTTCGACTAAATAGTATCTCTTGGGTTTATAACATTTTATTAAATTATCAAGTGTTTTACTTCTATTTGTACAGAAAAAAATATCTATATTAAATTTTTTTGAAAAAAAATTAATTACTTTTTCACATATGTTTTCATAATATAAACTAAAATCTATGGTTTTAATAGCACCTTTCCAATGATTCATATTTTCAAGATAATGAATACCGAAAAATAACAATGCCATTCTCTTTTTTTTATATTTTTTACAAAAGACATTTACATTTACATTTACATTTACATTTACATTTAATAAAAATTTAGAATATAAACTATTGATTAATATATGCCCTAATTTATCAATATTATCTATTTCATTTTCTTTTATAAAATTAATTATACAATTAAAATTATACCTTTTATAATACTTACAATAATAATCTATTTTCCCTAAATTTATGTTTTTTTCTTGTAATAGATTTAATAATTTTTTATTTTTTTTTATATCAAAACCCCAAGAAGGATTCCAGTTTTTTAATATGTTTTCATTCTTATTTAAGTCAACATTTTTATATAACTCCCCATTCTTATATAAATTATTCATTTGATTTTCGTGATATATATGTAAATCTTTTTTATTTATTTTTTCTTTAAAAAAATCGTTATTATTTAGCATTACAAAATAATCGAATTCATAATTCTTATTTACTACTTCAAAATTATATAAATGTTTTTTCAAATTATATTTTATATATGAATTAATATATAAAATGCTTATATGTTTGATATTTATATTATCATAATTAGTTACACATATTAAAAATTTTATATTTTGATTATATTCAATGATATTTATGAGTTGTGCGTCACTGGTTGTATTGACGCTATATATAATATCATAATTCATTATTTTATAAATAATTTAAAATCTTAAACTATATTTAAATTAAGAATTAAATGGTAGTTAATTATATATTATTTAATGTATTCGTTAATTTTATAGTATTTCATAGGTTAAATACAAAAAATGATATAAATTATCCTATTAAAAAAAATAGTTTGATTCATGCTACTATTTCTAGTTTAGGAGGTAGTTTATATCTTTTAGATTTAATTTCATTTCAAACACATACATTAGTTGTTTATTATTCATTAGGATATATAATTTATGATATAATAATTTATACTTTATATAAGGAAATTAAGGTTGAAAGAAGTATAACATATTTTCATCATTCTCTATTTTTAATTGGAATATTATATTATTATCAAGAACCAAAAATATATTCAACACTAATTTTATCAGAAATTAGCACTATACCATTAAATCTAAGGTGGCTTAAAAAACAAGAAGGAAATGTTAAATGGACAAAAATTTATTCATATTTATTTTATATTAGTTTTTTTGTTTTTAGAGTAGTAAATTGTACAAATATTTTATATAAACTAATTAATTTAAAAAAAAAATGTTTAATTTCAATATTTTCGGGTTTAAATTATTATTGGTTTTATCTTATGACTAAGAAATTAATTAAAAGTTTATGTAAATGAAATAACCCTAAATGAAATAACCTTATTTAATGATTTAAATTTTTAAGACTTATTCTATTTATGTTTATAAATAAAAAACAACAATTAGTAATTATAGGTCATATTAATGACTCTACGATTATTAATAATTTAACAAATAATGGATTTCTTATATATAATAATAATAGAAAATTATATTTAAAAAAAGATAATTCCTTAATTTTAAAAGAAATTGTGTCTATATTAAAAGAAGAAAAACCAGAAGAATATATTTACATTATTAAAATAGATAATGAATTAGTTATACTAGAATACACGAAAATAAACCAAAATTATTATTTTTATAAGGTAGATAAAATAGGAAAAGGATATATACACCTTATTAAAACCATAAAATATTTACAATCCCATTTAGATAAATTTATAACCTATAAGATAAATAAGGGTGTTAATATTTTATATTGTATATTAGGTGGTGTTAGAACAATTGATAAAACATATGATAAAATATATAATAATGTAATTAGAAGTTTTTATTATAAGGAAAGTGATATATATTTATATTTAAAGGTGAATGATTTAGGACCCAAGAATAATGGGGGTGTTAATTTTGTATATCATAGTTTAGAGAAAGACGAAATTATAGGTTTGGTAAGTAAATATCACACAATAGATAATTTAGTATTTAGTGATTTTAATTTGGAAGAGGAAGATATTGAAAAATATGTAGAAAATAGAGAAAGATTTATAAATTGGATGTCTACAGACGATGTTTTAATAAGAATTATGAATTTCCATTATAATCTCTTGAAATGTGGAGAATGGATTTTAGAAAAAGAAAAACTAAATAAAAAAAAATATGATTATATTTTTTATACTAGACCTGATATAGATTTTCCAAATAGAATTCCTTTTTATTTAAATTTTTCCAATAACAAAGTGTATGATTTATCAAAAAAGAATTTTAATGATTTTACTGGAATTATACCGCGAAATTTAATGGAACATTATTTATTTAAACCTTTCGAATTATATAAAAATTTAAATAATTGTACTAAACAATTTTTCGGTCCAGAACAAATGCTAAGTTTTTGCGTAGGGAACCGGTTTAAAAAAACAGATTATTTAGCACAAATAGAACGTACACAAAACATTAAAAAATATAATATTTGTTTTATGTTAGTAGGTAGTGTTAGTATAGAAAAGAATATTGATACTATAATTGATATGTTAGACGCAAGTTATCAATATTATAATATATATGTATTTGGATATATTAATTGTATAGACCCTGATTTAGTAAGTAAATTAAATAAAATAAATTTTACAATTTTAAAATTAAATAAAGTAGATTATAATTATTGGTTGCTTACTAAAAAATGTTTTAACATTGCTAATATTTTCAGTAATAAAAAGGGTATAAAATATGATTTAGTTATTAATATGAATTGCGATTTTAAACCCAATTTCTTTATTGGTAATGAAATATTTTATTGTATTAAACAGAATAAAACTTTTTTTAATATCATAAAACAGGATATTAATTTAATAGATAAAAATTTCATTATGGGACCTTATGATAAAATGACTAATATTTTGAATTATTATAATGTTTTGTATTCTAACGAAAAAAATAATGATCGAATAAATAATATATTATATAAATTAGATAAGAAATATGAAGGGAAATTAGAACAACCTACAATAGATAAAATAAAGTTTACTTTTTATTTGTATAATTCATTAAAAGTATAATTCATTAAATTAATACAATACAATACAAATAATTATAAATATTTTTTTATTAATTATGATTAATGATAGTTGATTCAGGTATTTATTCGGCATGTGTATCAATTCAAAAAGAATATGAAAATTTAATTCAAAAATTTCCAGAACAAGATATATTAAAACTCAAAAAGGATATTATTACATCTCAAAATAATATTTATATTTTAGGAGTAGGAAAATCCGAAACAATTTCCCTTCATTTAACTAACTTATTAAAATCCATAGGTATTAAAGTATTTAATTTAAATGTTTTAAATGCTCTACACGGTGATATAGGGACATTGAAGGAGAATGATTTAGTTATAATGTTTAGTAAGAGTGGAAATACATTTGAATTATTAGAATTAAGTAAATTTATAAAAAAGAAGAAATGTAAAATATGGGGTATATGTTGTGAAGTGGAAAGTTTATTTAATAAAATATGTGATGAAGTTATAGTTTTACCATTACTAAAAGAATTGGAAGGGAAAAATATTAAAACATTACCAACTAATAGTTGTTTAGTTCAAATCATATTCTCAAATATACTAACTATTTTAATAGAAAATGAAATATCACTAACATTAGAAGGTTATAGGGATAATCACCCCTCTGGATCAATAGGGAATAAATTGAAAAAAATAAAGGATATTATAATTTATAATTTTCCAATTATAAATATTAAAGACATAGTTCAAGGTGATACAAATCAAGGCGTTTTATTACAAGAAGTTTTATTACAAATGACACGGTATAGTATAGGTTGTTGTTTTTTTATAAATGAAAAAAAAGAGTTAGTAGGTGTATTATCAGACGGGGATATTAGAAGATTATTATTAAATGATATGGAGAAGAAGTATATTTATATAAATGATATAAATACAGATTTTTATTATGAAACTGATATGAATAAGTTAGTATCTGATATAACACTAATTAAAAGGAAAAAATTTATACCAATATTATCAAATGATATGAGAATAATAGGTATTATAAAATTCTAATTTTTTATTAAAATTATGAAAAGAATATAATAAAAATATATTAGTATATTAATGAAATATACAAAAAAAAAAAATGAGAGGCGGTTCAGAAAGAATGACTAATTCACAATCTTTAAGGTCAAGAGCAGCAAAATCACGGGCACGTAGAAAAGATTTTGTATTTGAAAAAGATATAATATTTATGGAGAAAAAATATAATATATTGTTAATAAAGAATAATATATATACTAAACTATTTGTAAATAAAGTATTTATAAAGCCGATAGTTAATTTTAAAGAAATAATATTATTTAATATGCCTGAAAAAACCCCCGAGACTCCTATGCGTAATGATACTCGAATGATTAATTATTTTTGTATAAATGATAAACCTGAAATAGAAGAAATAGTCACTTTCCTTTTTAATGAACCACTAGATTTCAGAGATAGGAAAAAGAGAATTATAAAAAATAAAGGAAAATTTAATGGTAAGAAACTAGACAATTATATAGATTTTAATTTTATAAATGAAAAAATAACGCATTTTAAAAAATATACATTAGTCAAAGCAACACAAAGCTCAGACGGTCCATCTGTGCCAGAAGTTACAGACGAAGACATATTTGGTTACATAAATGAAAATATATTATCAGAATATAATGAAAAATTACAAGAAAAATGTGATTTTTTTTTAAAATTAGATTTATATTATAATTTTATTATTAAATATGATTCAATAAGTATTTTTTCTCCAGACGCCATACAAATACAAATTCCTATGCTAAGTTTAATATATAAAGATCATATTATATCTAGTATTTCTTATAAGATAAACCCAGATAATATAATAGAAATATCATCATCAACTGATAAAAAATACGAAAATAATAGATATAATAAATTATTAAGGTGTATAAGTGTAATTATTTTTAATGAAATTAATAAAAAATATAATACTGAATATCATATTTATTCAAATGCTATAAATAAAATATCTGGTTGGTTATTATTACAAACATACGAAACAGTTGTAGATTTAAAAATACCAGAATTACTAGAAAAAATTAAAGAATATACGGATACTGAACCAAGTAGAGAAGAAGTATTAGAAGTTGATAAAATTGATTACAAAACTGACGGATTAGAAATTATATATGAAGATTTAAAAAAAGATTTAAAAAGTAGTTTATATAAAATTTCTAGTTTGAATATAAATGTTGATACAATTTATCAAAAATATTGTAAAAGAACAAGTAAACCAAGCCCAATAAATATAATTTATGATAAAATATTTGAGTTATTTGAAAATATACACATAACTATTATTCCCGACGAAACTAATAAAGAAAAAGCAAAAGATATTTTTAATGAATTAATTGCCGAAGGATCAAAAAAAAAACTTTCTTGTCCAGAAGATAAATGTAATAATATATATGATGAATTACAAAAATGTTTATCAAATATCCCAGTTAACCCAGATGACTCGAATTGTAAAACTTTAAAGACACTTTTGAAAGGTAAAACAAATAAAAATATTCATTGTAATTTAGAATTAGAAATTGACTCCACACTAGAAAAACCTACACCTATTAAAATATTAAAATCATTTGAAACTTCCGATAATGAAATTAATATTATAGATTATTTAAATACGTATTATCGTGATTTACTAACTGAAGATGGTTCAGAAGAAAATAATGCTCCAAGTAGAGAGAGAACACGTCGAAGAAAAAGTGTAAAAGGAGCAAGAGCAAGACCAAGTGCAAGCAGTAGTTCGAATTCTGGAAGTAGTCCAGGAGCAAGAAGTCCAAGAGCAAGAAGTCCAAGAGCAAGAAGTCCAAGAGCAAGAAGTGCAAGCGCAAGTAGTGACGGTAACAATAGATCAAACTCGATAAGAGATATGGACACAAGAGGTATAAAAATAATAACTAATAGTGAAGGAAAAGCAAGAAGCGCTGGAAGCACAGAAGCATAGAAATTAATATTATCTTTCATATTTATTTTTCAAATAAATATAATCTTGTGAAGTATCTATACCCGACTCATGACTATTAACATAAGCAGCATTTATTTTATATCCTTGTTCTATTATTTTTAACCATTCTATATCTTCGCTTAATTGATTGACTGTATCTTCTAAACTGAATTGATTTACTAAATATTCTCTATTAAATACAAATAATCCGATATGGAAATTATAGGTAATATGTTCACTTATATTATAGTATTTACTTGCAGGTATTACATTTCTTGAACCATACATAATATTACTGTTTTTATCTAAAACTATTTTAACTTTAGATTTACTCGTTATTTCCATAGTATTATAACTTGAATAATATAAAGTGGAACATACTACATTTTTATCTTCTTGATTTTTTATAACATAGTTATTTATTGCGGAATGTATATTTTCTATATCTATAAAAGGTTCATCTCCTTGGACATTTACTATCATATTGTAATCATTATATTCTACATTTTGATTAAGAAAATGTATAATTCTTTCTGTTCCGTTTATACATTTTTCTTCTATAATATGGCATACACCTTCTGCGAAAGTATCAACTTCATTTTTAATTCTTTTATCATCTGTTAAAATAACTATTTCTTTTTCATATTTTATTTTACTAACATTATCATATACATGACGTATTATAGTTTTATTATTAATTTCTAATAATGGTTTTCCTGGTAATCTAGAAGAATGAAATCGCGCTGGAATACATACTAATATTTTATAAGACATAATTACTTTGTTTATATATTACTTTGTTTTATTACTTCGTTTATATCATAAATACTTAAATAAAATTAATATTTAATTTAGGATATTGTAAAATAATTCTTTTTTGAGAACCCGACATTAATAATTTAAAATCTCTATTCGTTTTTAACATATTTAAATCTATATCTAAAGTATTTTTATACATTAATAGATTTATACCTCTTTTATTTTTATATATTCTCTGTAAATAATCATTATACTCTGTATTATATTCATTAATATATTCCTTATTATATTCATTAATATATTCCTTATTATATTTTCTATTTAATATTAGTTTACTTATTGATAAATTATCATCTAAACAATTATACATACCGTAAATATCTATATTATGTTTGGGGTTTAAGAAATGAAATATAACTTCTCCAGAATTTTTACAATTTATAAAATCTAAATTTTTATTAGGTCTTTTATTAGTTTCTATTTCATAATTAATTATTTTTCCTTTAAAACCTAACTTATCTAAATAATTATATAATTTTAGATTATATTCTTGCACAGGTTGGTGTTTAATGTGCAACATATTAGGACATAAGATATATTTGATTTCTGGAATAAATTCTTCAATACCAAATATACCTTCAAAATCATTCATTACTAAAATGTCTTTTTGTTTTAATATACCAATAGATTGTTTAATTCCTATATATAAATCATAATGTTTAGTGATTTTTTTATTTAGGTGTCCTTTTCCGAGAACTAAAACATTTTTTTTTGTATTTAAAAATTCAAGAAATTCTTTATACATAAACTTTTTTAGAAAAAAAGTTTTATCAAAAAACACTAAACCAAACTTTGACGAAATCGAAGATTTCTAATTGGAATAAAGTATTATCAAAAACCCCAAACCAAACTTTGACGAAATCTAAGATTTCTAATTGGAATAAAGTTTTATCAAAAAAACCAGGATAAAATTTATATATTTTTTCTAATAAAAGTTTATTTAGTATGTCAAATAACAACTCTTTTAATTTATATATTTTATTTAAAAATGAAAAAGAAATAAGAAGTTTTATTGAATCATATGAACATATTGTTATTTTCGAACATCATTATTATAATGATAATATAAATGATAATATAAATGATAATATAAATGATAATAATGAAATTTATTGTAATATAGAATTATTTTATGATATATTACCTATAGAGTTACAATTGGATGAATTACGAAAAGAGTATAAAGATTTAAGATATATAATTTTAGATAATAATTATCGCATTCATATAAATAAGAAGGGTAAAAAGATAGTTACTAAAAAAGCAACAAAATATATTGGTTTAGTTTAATAATTTAAAGTATATTTATAGATAAAAATACAATGATTACATATGACGAACTCAAAAATAATTTCTTTATTATGGCAGGTCCCAATGTTATTGAGTCTGAAGAACACGTATTTAAAATGGCAAAGGAACTTAAAAGAATATGTGACAAATTAAAAGTCAAATTCATTTTCAAATGTTCATTTGATAAAGCAAATCGCAGCAGTATTAATTCCTATAGAGGTGTAGGTATTAAAAAAGGTTTAGCTATTTTAAAAAAGGTAAGAGAAGAGTTACATATACCTGTTATAACGGATATACATGATATAAGTCATGCTAAATTGGTAGCGGATAGTGTTGATATAATTCAGATACCTGCATTTTTGTGTAGACAAACTGATTTATTGAAAGCAGCAGCAGAAACGGGGAAAATTATACAAATAAAAAAAGGGCAGTTTTTATCAGGTGAAGCAATGCACCAGTGTGTTACTAAAATGTTGGCATTCGGTAATAGGCAAATAATTTTATGTGAAAGAGGTAATATGTATGGTTATGGGGATTTAGTAGTTGACCCAAGAAATCTACTTACAATGAGAGGACCCAATAATTTAGTTACTATGGATATAACACATTGCTTACAACAACCCTCGCAATTACAAAAAGACGGTTCAATGAAATGTGGAGGATTAAGAGAGTTTATACCATATATGGGTAAAATGGCGGTAGTGCTAGGTGTGGATGGAATATTTATGGAGGTACACGATAGACCGGACGAATCTAAGTGTGATGCTCCGACACAATATCCATTGGAATGTTTCGAGAGTTATATAGAGGAATTATTACACTTAAGAGAAGTATGTTAATATATTGAATATAATAATCTTATGAATATTCTCTTATAATTTTATTATAATATTTAATATATAAATTAATATTCTCGTGTCTTTTATTTAGTTTTATGTTATTTTTATCTAAAAGTTTATGATATTTGGGATCATAACTTTTATATCCCAATTCAGTTAAATAAATATTATCATTTTGTATTAATAAATCATGACAATATAATCCATAACCTAAATTTTTATAAAGTTCAGTAAGTATTTTTTGAAATGGTATTGAGTTTTTTTCTAACCATTTTTTAAAAAATAAATCTGCTTCTATTAATTTACTTTTATCCAATATTTGATTATTAGTATGACAATTCCAATCATGTGATGGTCTACTAAAATAATCTACTAATATATCATTTATACAAAAAATTCTAATTGAAAGTATTAAATCTAATTCTTTTATTTTGGCATCCAAAAATTCACTTATCATAATATCCTTATTTTGACTAAAATAATCTTCTTCATTATATTTTTGTAAAATTTCATAATTTTTAAAAAGTTCTTTTTTATTTTTACATAAAAATTTAAATTTACCTCCCGATTGTTCACAAAAAGACAATATAATAGGATAATTATTTATATTATCTAAATCTTGATAATTAATAATTCTACTTTTAGGAATATTGATTGAGATATTTTTATTTTTAATAAATTCATATGTGTTGTAAGAATTAACTATAGTAGTATGATTTTCCGGATTATTATAAATTTTAATATTTTTGGCACTTATAATATTTTTTATTTTTATCATAAATTCCAAAAAATTATCCCAATTTTTAAATTTTTTTCGGAATAAATTAGTATATTCTTCAGCAGTATCTCTTGTATTTTTAATAATCAGTTTATCTTCATTATAATTAAAAATTACAATATTAAAAAGATTTATATTTAATATTCTGTTTTTATAAACAATATTGTTATCTAAAATTATAATATTAAATAAACAAATACGTGCAGTTGGTCTTAATATACAATTTACATTATTATAGGATTTACCAGTTTTTCCATTATTATCTAAATCATATAATACTAAAATATTCATTTATATATATTAACTTTAAATAAATTATCTCTAAATATTTTAATTTTTTTTTCTTCATTAATATGCTTTTCTTTATTTACAAATTTATGTGTATTTCTTCTAGACGCTTGAAAATGAACGATATAATAATCTGTATATTTTTCTTTGTTTAATAATATTTTATCATAAATCCCAAAGTTTTTTTTCCCTAAATTATAATATTTTATATTCGTTGTTTCTATTATTTCTCCTAATATTTTTTGATCGGATAATGCCATATAATTATCTAAATTTATGTCTTTTATTTTAATATTATCAAGTTTTTCAATCCAAAGATTTAAAATATCTTTCGTTTTTGAATTATTTTTGAAATATAAAACACCAGATAAAAATTTTTTATTATTATTTTTATAAAATCCATAGTCTTCCTTTATTAAATCTAATTCTTTAGGATAATTAAAAAACATACTATCAATATCACACCATACTATTTTATCATAATTAAATTTTTCAATTATTTCTAATAATATTTTAGGTTTTATATAAGTAATATAATTCCATTTTTTTATTGTATTTAGTTCTTTATTATCGTCAAATTTTTGATTAGAATCGATTTTATATATAATATAGTTTATTTGAAGTAGATTCATAGAATAAATAAAAAAATCTTTTTCTCTTTCATATAAATTACCTATTGTGTAAAAAGAAACAATTACAAATTTTTCGGGATTAAATATTTTATGAAAAGCTATTTCCATTTAAAATAATAAAATATTTTAAATATATGATTTTGAGCAAACTTGAAAATAGTTTAATTTTATTGGATTTTGACGGAACTATTATGGAAACCGCAAAATTTAATTGCGAATGTTATAATATAGTTCTAAATAAATATAATAAAGAAATATCTTATCAGGATTTTTTACAAACAATTAATGATAGTCATTTAGATATATTTTTTAAAGAAAAATTAGGATTAAAGGAAGAAGAAATTAATGAAATAAGAAAAAAGAAATATGAATTAATGTATACACATATTAATAATACTGATTCTATTAAATTTATTCCCGGTATGGAAGAATTTATTGATTTTATAGATAAAAATAATGTTTCACATTGTGTAGTAACTAATACAGCTCTTAAACCTATTAATTTATATAGAAAACATTTTCCTATTCTTAATAAATTAAAAAATTGGATTACTAGAGAAGATTATAATCTACCTAAACCTAATTCTGAATGTTATAAACTCGCAATAGAAAGATATGGTAAAAATGAAAATATTAATAAAAATGGTAAAAAAACAATAGGATTTGAAGATAGTTGGGTAGGATATAATGCCCTAAAAGGAACAGTAGATGAAATTAATATTATATATACAAAAAAAAGAATTAATTATGATAAATTTTTAAAAGAAAAAGTTAATTTAATATCCCAATATAAATTATATGAAAATAAATTTACAAAAAACTAAATTTTATTATTTAACTTGTAATAATAAAATTAGAAAAACCCATTTGTTACAAGAATTTAAAGATTATAATTTAACAGAAATAAATCCTTTTTTAAATTTAAGTAAGAAACAATCTGGAGCAACTGGATATTGTAGAATGTTAGAAATGGGTATAATAAATCAAGATAAAGATAAACCTTTTCAACCTTTTATATTATTAGAGGACGATGTAAAAAAATATAGAAAATTTCCGAATGAATTAGAAATTCCAGAAGAGTGTGATATATTATATATAGGATTAAGTTATTGGGGTATAAAAAAAAATTTTTTTGAAGGAGAAAAAGGAATAGTATGTTATAAAAATATAACTGAAGATATAATTAAAATTTATAATATGTTATCTACACATGGAATGATTATATGTAGTATGACGGGGGCATTAGTATTACAGAAGTGCTTAATGGAAGATTGTTTTAGAAATAGAGGATATGATATATCATTGGCTCAAATACAACCTTATTATAATATCTATGCTTTAAAGACTCCTTTAATATATCAATTTAAAAAGATTGGTGGTAAGGAAAAATCAACTAAATTAGAATATAATACAGAAGATAAGGATATACATCCAAAATGGATAAATAAAAATAATTTAAGTATAATTATATCAACTAAATTTTGAAATAATAATAGTTTATAATTATGAATATTACATCTAAAATATTTGATTTAATAACAAAATATAATATTTATTAATAAATATTATAACACTATTATAGCAATGGCAAAATTAATAATTCACTCAAAATTATTTTTTAATTAAATAATTTTTTATAAAGATTTGGGTATATTTCATTTAAAAAATGATTATCAATTTAATAGTATAGATTGATATATTTTGTTTTCTTCTAATAAGTAAGTTTCATTATTTTTTTTTTGTCCTTTACCTACCCAAATAGGAGAATTAATATCAAAATCCCAATCAATATATTTTTTAGGTAAAATATGAAAATTTAAATAATTATAATATTTGAAAATAAGTTTAGTAATAAAAATTTGGTCTTGAAACCAAAAACATTTATCTTTTCCATTTTTAAAAGTAATATAATTCCATTCTTTTAATATTTTTTTTATAATATCGCACCTCCTAAATCCGATTATACCAGTTTTAAATTCCCCTCTAGTTAATATTTTTTCTTTTGGGAAATTATTTTTATAAGCCACAATTAATTTAGTATCTAAAAATGAAAATAACTTAGAAATATCATTTCGAATTATAGTATCAGCATCAAACCAAAATACTTTATCATACTTATTAATTAAGTTATTAAATAACTTGGCTCTAATATTAGACGCATAATTTTTTATTACTTCTTTATTTTTATTTTCATCTTTATCTGTTAATTCTATAGTAGAATAACTTATTTCCAGATATTTATCTTCTATCTTTTCTAATTCTGTTTTGTTTGCTTCTTCTTTCATATTGATTAAATGTGCATGAAAAAATATGTTTTTATGATATTTCCTTAATCCTAAATATAAAATATATAATCTATAATAATAGTCTTCTGTACATGCGGATATTATACAAACCTTCATTATAATATATTTTATTTTCTTTTTGAGATTTTTATTAAATTATTATTTCAATACTATAAAATTTAGATTCTAATACAACTACAGACATATAATATATTTCATTAAAATATAATATTTTATTTGTTTAGTAAATTAAACTTAGTAAACTTAACTTAGTAGTTTAAACTTGTCTAATAAATTAATAAAATTTTGTGGTTTATCTAATAAATCAAAATTTAAATGAAAATAATATTTCATTAAAAAATCCTTTCTATTAGGTAGTAGTTCTAAATTTTGGACTTCTAAATTATTAATATATTCTAATTTGGGTATTTGGATTTCTGGAAAATAATTACATTTTATAAAACCTAAATTGAAAATAGGAATACCTAAATTAACTAAATCAATTATTAATTTACTATTTTGTATAAAAGCACAATATATATTTTTAAATACTACACTAATATCTTCATTACAATATTCAATATTATCTTTTGATTTAATAAAATTTATAATATTATTTTCAAATTGCGTTTTTCTATCCTTTTTATGTAATCTTATTTTAATTTTTCTATTTGTATATTTTTTTATTTTAATTATTAATGTTTCTAATAATTCTAAATAAATATTAGGTTTATATTTTTCAACTAAACTATTTTGAAACCAACCTAAAGAATTATTTAAAAAAATATAAATATATCCCTCTTCATTTATTATATATTCTGTATTAAAAGGTATATATTTATGTATAGATTGAAATTGTGATTCATTAATTTTTTGAGTATATGATAATTGCGGATTCCACGAATTAGTTGTAACAAAAAAATACATATTTTTATTTTCTTTTATTGGTATATTAAATCTACAGCCAGCAATAAAAAGAGTATTTTTTTTTTTATTATTTATATATTTATTACCATCGCTATTTTTCGTATTAAAATAAACACTAGTAAGATTTTTTAATTTACTAAGTTTTATATTTAATAAATAATTTATATATTTAATAGTTATTTCTTTATTCAATATATAATTTTTTAAAACTAAATTCCTATGTAAAACTAAATCCATTTTATTATTTAATTATAAAATATATTCATATGTAAAACTAAATTCATATTTAAAAATGAATTCATAGACATATTAAAATTTATAAATAAAAAAAAAATAAAAATAAAAACCTTTCGCAATTAATAAATTGAAGACCCTATTTTTTTCCTCAATTCTCCCTTCAAATGATCCAAATATTCAAATAAAGGTGTATCTAATAATATATGGTGTCCTATAGGATAAGATTTTCTTTTACAATATTCTTTACCTATATCAAAGTTTTGAATTTGATATTTTTTTTCAAATCGTATTCTAACAACATCCCATATATGTGAATCTGTTTGTTCTTTTTCTTTATAAATATCATTTGATAAATACATTCTTCTCATTTCAGTTAAATATTTATCTGTTAAATTATGTTGTAAATTAAATATAATAAAACCAGATTCAGTATGATAATTATATCTACCTAAATAAGATAATATACTATTCGGTTTTATGAATTTATTTAGTAGTATTTCTTTTGTTAGTGGTTTTTTAAAAATAATATCGGCATCTAACCAAATCAAATATTTATAATTTTGAAAATTTAATCCTGCATGTACTATTCCAAAAACTTTATAACTAAATCTAACACCATCATATAAAAACTTCTTAACTTTTCTATTTTTATTATTATTTATAAAAGTTTGAAATTCTGTATCACATTTTAAAATATTAAGTGTTTTTATATTTTTATTATTTATAATTAAATCTTCCTCGCTATAGATAAGTAAATCAAAAGGCCACGAATATGTTTTTAAAAACCTATGTGCGTATTCCGAATATAATTTTTTATTAAAACTTGTTACACATAATACCTCTGTTTTTTCTCGATAATTCATTTTAAATTTCTCAAAATACGTTAATTCATTTAACCACAAATCCCCATATTCAACTTTCTCATATCCCGGATGCCAAGGTCCTCCATCTGTATAATGTAATGCTTTATAATCCCCATCATTATAATAACCAACTAAATAATTATATTTCTTATCTATTTCTCCTATTTCCATTGCCCATTCCATTCTATGTAACCACTTTGGTGTTTGGTTATTTACATTTTCAAGATTTAAATTTTGAATATCAGGATGAGAACAATTAAAAATCATTAAACTCGACCAATTCTTTCTTGGATACCATTCTTGTTTTCTACCGTCCATTTTCTCTTTCGCATTACATTCTGTATATTTATGTTGAACACAATAAACTGCTCTGTTATTTATTTCATTTTGCTTAATACATTCCTTAATTAATTCTTCTGGATCACAAAACCATAAGAAATCACTATCACAAAATAAAGACCAACCTTGAAAATTACTTAAATAAGGAACAAGAAACCGTGTATAAGTGAATTCTGTTGCTCCTGTGTTATCTATTCTTCTAAAAATATTTTTAAGTTCTAAGTCTTTTTTTACTAATTTATGTATATTAATATTTTTGTTGTATTTTCTAATAGAACGATGACAAACTTCATATGCTAGTTCTTGTCCGTAATTAGATGAATCAAAACCTATAAATATTTGGTTCATAATTTATATTTAAAATATATTAATTTATATATAAATAAACATAATATGAATAATAATATGAATATATTAATTACTGGCGCAACCGGACAGGATGGTTCTAATATGGTAGATTATTTATTAAGTACTACCGAATATAATATATATGGGTCTTATAGAAGATTATCTGTATCTAATCATACTAATTTAGAACATATACAAAATGAAAGATTTAAGTTAGTCAATTTAGATATAACAGACCAACAATCAATTATTAATACAGTAAAAAAAATAAAACCAGATTATATTATTAATTTTGCTGCCCAAAGTTTTGTTGCTGATAGTTGGAATATGCCTATTCAAACATTTACTACTAATACTTTATCAGTTATTTATTTTTTAGAAGCAATAAGAGAATATATCCCTAAATGTAGATTTTATTCTGCAGGTTCAAGTGAAGAATTTGGTAATATAGATTATTCACCACAAGATATAAAACATCCTTTAAAACCTAGAAGTATTTACGGAGCCAGTAAATGTGCCGCTAAACATATAGTAAAAGTATATAGAGATAGTTATAATTTATATGCCATACATTGTGTATTATTTAATCACGAGGGATTAAGAAGAGGTAAGGAATTCGTTACAAGGAAGATTACAACTAATATAGCAAGAATAAAATATGAATTAGAGAATAATAAAGAAGTAAAACCTTTTGAGTTAGGAAATATATATTCAAAGCGTGATTGGAGTGATTCAGAGGATTTTGTAAGAGCTGTTTGGAAAATGCTAAATCAAGAAACTCCCCATGAATATATATTAAGTTCTAATGAAACACATTCAGTAAAAGATTTTGTAGATTTAGCCTGTAAATACGCAAATCTTGAAATAAAATGGGAAATAGATGAGAAAGAACCACTGAATACAAAATTATATTGTAAAGAAAAAGTTATATTACAAATAAATAAGGATTATTATAGACCGGCAGAAGTAGATTTATTAATAGGCGATTCTACAGAAACAATGAAAATATTAGAGTGGGAACCGAAATATTCATTTGAAGATTTAGTAAAAAGAATGGTTGAAAATGATATTAAATTATATAAAAATAAAATGAAATGAAATTTAGAATTATTTTGTTGATATTACAATTAGTAAAATATATATATATTTTTATGAAATTTTACTTAGAAAATAAATAAATGTTTAAATATAATTATGAAAATTTATCCAGAAAGATTTGATTTAATAGCTAAATATTTATATATAAAATATTATGAAAAAAAAATAAAGTGTGATTTTTATATTGAATTATATCACAAACATTTACTTACTTTTAATAATTGTAGCGAACCAGTTGATCCAAATTTACCTAATCAAAAACTTAAACAAAACATAAGTAATTTTATAAATTCATTTAATTTTTTAATTAATGATATGAAAAACAATGGCTTTAATGAAAAATATCCTATACCCTTAGGTAAAAATAATATAATTATAAATGGTTCGCATAGATTAATGGTTTCATATTATTTTAATATTAATCCAACATTTATTAATATTGAAAACAATGGTTCTCAAAATTACAATTTTAATTTTTTTGCTAATAGGAAAAAGGGTTTTCCTAATTTAGATTTAATTTATACAGACACCATCGCTCTGGAGTATATTAAACATAATAAAAATTTAAGAGCAATGGTAATATATCCAATTGCGAATCATAAAAATAATATTTATAATATTTTCAATATTATTAATCAATATGGTTATATTTATTACATGAAAAGAATTAATTTAAATTATGTAGGAGTAAATAATTTAATAAAGGAATTATATAGAGGCGAAGAGTGGATAGGTGGATTATTTCCAAAAGGTATAAGTAATAAAACTAGAAAATGTATAACTAATAAATTATTTCCTACTATTTTAATTTTGATAAGTATGAATGATATAAAAAAGTTAATAGAATTAAAGGAGAAGTGTAGAAAAAAATTTAATTTAGGTAAGCATTCTTTACATATGACGGATTATCAAGAAGACACATATAGAGTAGGTTGTAGTTTATTGAATAAAAATTCTATACATTTTTTAAATTATGGAACGAATGATATATCAGATAATTCAAAAAATCTTTTAATAAGATATTTTAATGAAATAAAAAATGAACCAGATGATTATTGTATTACTTCTAGTCTAATAATGGAAATGTATGGATTAAGAAAGGCAAATGATTTAGATTATCTACATTTTGAAAATATAGAACTTAAAGGAGAAAAAATTAATTGTCACAAAGGTAAATGGTTAAAATATTATCATATAAATAAGGATGATATAATTTACAATCCAAAATATCATTTTTACTGTAGTGGTTATAAGTTTATAACATTAAATGTATTAAAAGAAATGAAGAAAAAAAGAGGCGAGGAAAAAGATATAAAAGATATTATAATTATTAATAAAACATTTCTGATTATATGAATACATTTTTGTAATATTAATTTTATGTTTTTCTCTTACAACAAATATATCATATTGTTTATATTTTAATATACATTCATAATATTTACATTTGAATATCAACAATTAGTTCAATATCAATTTCTTTTCTTACTATTATTTATTTTTTT
>TARA_B110001469_G_scaffold60808_1_pt1 | contig 19197 bp, 11 predicted proteins | sample TARA_B110001469 | Tara Oceans TARA_B110001469 (sample SAMEA4397034) | marine metagenome | biome: Polar Biome; feature: [SRF] surface water layer (ENVO:00010504); material: water (ENVO:00002006), including particulate matter (ENVO:01000060) such as... | depth 5 m
GGATAATGATTATGATTTTGGAGATCCCTCAAACTTACAACCAGTTGAACCTTACAATCTTAACCTTAACAATGGAATTCAACAATCTTATTTATCTGTTTCAACTACGGGCCATAATTGGGGTGAGAACATTTCAAGTGCTGCTGAGTTTTTTGAGGCGACCCATTATTTAGATATTAATAATGAACAAGCGTTCATACAAAATTTATGGAATACTTGTGATCCAAACCCAGACAGTTGTACAGCTCAACTAGGAACTTGGGAGAATAATAGAGCCGGCTGGTGTCCAGGTTCAATAGCGAGTCCCGATATATACGACCTTTCTACTTATATAGGATCTTCTTTTGATTTGGATTATCGATTTCACCCAGACTATGTAGATTTGTGTCATCCAAATAATTCTGATTGTGATGAAGCAACGATTTCTGGTTGTAATGATTGTGATAATCAATTTAACCCTTACTATAAGGTAGATGTTCACGTCATTAGCAAGAGTGATGAACCATTAATTTTCAGTGTGCCTCTTGGAATTAATGGTTTTGACAATAGCGAAACGTATGATTTATCAATCTATCCAAACCCAACCAATGGGAAGTTTTCTATACAATCATCTGTTCAAGATGCGGTAACAACAGTCAGAGTTTTAACTATTGAAGGTAAACAAGTGAAATCGTTTTATTTTAACACTAAAGAAGAGTTAATGAATCACGATTTTGACCTTAGTGATTTAACTAGCGGTATCTATTTTATTAGCATGAAAAATAAATATGGTTTAGGCACAAAAAAGCTAATTCTTAAATAAGAAAAGCAACTATTTTTCACGATCATGAAATTGTATTTTAGTAGGAAATGATCTCAGCTTACCCAGTCAGATTGTTAAACTTTTAAAGCCTCCAACTTTTTTTGGTAGTCTTTAATCTGATCACGGAATTGTGCCGCATGTAAGAAATCCAAATCTTTAGCCGCAGATTCCATTAGTTTTCGGGTGTCTCTGATTTTTTGTTCTAGTTCTGGAGCAGCTAAATATGCATTCTCTGGCTCCGCAGCTTTAAGAGCTTCTTGTTCGTAATAATAACTACTCACCGAGTTTTTTGTCAATGCATTGTTCAAGCTTTTATTGAGTGCTGTTGGTACAAGGTTGTGCTTAGTGTTATACGCAATCTGTTTTTCGCGACGGTAGTCCGTTTCATCAATGGTTTTTTGCATGCTTTTGGTGATCTTATCCGCATACATGATGGCGCGTCCGTTGAGGTGTCTGGCAGCACGTCCTACGGTTTGCGTTAGTGAGCGTGCCGAACGTAAGAACCCTTCTTTATCGGCATCTAAAATCACCACCAATGAGACTTCTGGAAGGTCCAAACCTTCTCTTAACAAGTTGACGCCTACAAGCACATCAAAAATACCTTTTCGTAAATCTTGCATGATTTCAACCCTTTCTAAGGTGTCTACATCACTGTGAATATAACGACATCGAATTTGAATACGTGCCAAATATTTGGTCAACTCTTCCGCCATTCGTTTGGTAAGTGTGGTGACAAGGGTGCGCTCGTCTTTTTCGACCCGTTGTTGAATTTCTTCAATCAAATCGTCAATTTGATTCAGACTCGGTCGTACTTCTATAATAGGGTCCAACAATCCCGTTGGACGAATGACTTGTTCGACAACAACACCACCTGATTTTTCTAATTCATAATCGGCAGGTGTGGCACTGACATATAATACTTGATTTTGAAGACTTTCAAATTCTTCAAATTTCAAAGGTCGATTGTCCATTGCGGCGGGCAAACGAAATCCGTATTCTACTAAGTTTTCTTTACGACTGCGATCGCCACCATACATGGCGTGTACTTGCGAAATGGTGACGTGACTTTCATCAATGACCATCAATGAATCACTCGGGAAATAATCTAATAAACAAAAAGGACGTGTGCCCGGAGCACGACCATCTAAATAGCGTGAATAATTTTCAATTCCTGAACAATAGCCCAATTCGCGAATCATTTCCAAATCAAACTCTGTGCGTTCCTTCAAACGTTTGGCTTCGAGGTGTTTCCCGGTTTCTTTGAAATAATCGTGTTGTATGACTAAATCATCTTGAATGTCTTTGATCGCATTTTGTAAAATATCTGGAGAGGTAACAAACATGTTCGCGGGATATATGGTCACACTTTCATAGACTTCGATGACTTTGTTGTTGTTCACATCAAAAGCTTCAATGGCTTCAATTTCATCGCCAAAAAAGTGAATCCGAAACCCATGATCGGCATAACTCGGAAAGACATCCACCGTATCGCCTTTAATTCTGAAGTTTCCATGATTAAATTCACTTTCGGTTCTTGAATACAAACTTTGAACGAGTTTATGTAATAAAGCGGTTCTTGAAATGACTTCATTCGCTTTTAGACTGATGACATTTTTCTGAAATTCAGCAGGATTTCCAATTCCATACAAACAGGAAACGGAGGCAATGACTATGACATCTCTTCGTCCTGACAATAGGGAAGAAGTGGTGCTTAAACGCAGCTTTTCAATTTCTTCATTAATGGATAAATCTTTTTCTATATAGGTTCCTGAAACAGGAATATAAGCTTCTGGTTGGTAGTAATCATAATAGGACACAAAATACTCAACGGCATTTTCAGGGAAAAACTGTTTGAATTCTGAATACAGTTGTGCGGCAAGGGTTTTGTTATGCGCTAATACGAGTGTTGGTCGCTGTACTTCTTGAATGATATTGGCGACTGTGAATGTTTTTCCAGACCCAGTAACTCCCAAGAGTGTTTGGTATTTTTCATCGGACTCAATTCCAGCTACTAATTGTTTTATAGCTGTTGGTTGGTCGCCTGTTGGTTTGAAATCAGATGTAAGCTTAAATTGCATGGTTGCAAAGCTAATGCAAAGAAAGCGCTAGAGCAAAGAGAGACCAAAAATCTTTTTTAAAATCAGATTAATAATTCATATAAACCCAACCAGATCTGGGTTTTGCATTTTGAACATTCAAATGCAACACATAAAAATAGGTTCCAACAGGGAGGAGGTTGTCGCCCTTTAGCGGGCCGTAATTGGCTTTTCCGTCCCATTTAAGATCATTATCTCCCTTAAAAATGATGGCTCCTAAACGGTTAAATATTAAGAGTTCGTGTTGTAAAAACACATCGTAGAGACCTTCAATGTTAAACCAGTCATTAAAACCATCTCCGTTGGGTGAAAAACCCTGAGGGATGTTAGGTTCACATTCGCTGACCTGTAAATTCACTGAAAAAATTTCATAGCAGGGGTCTGCATCTAATCTGAAATAGATCGTATCAATTCCATTCGCATTGATGTATTTTGAGGGATCTATCAACGCACCAAGGTCATCAATCAAATCTTCTAAGGATTGATAAAAAACAACGGTCTCTAAGTCGAAAGAAGGGTCTATTTCATTTAAAGCATTTTGTAAATTAAAAACGGCTTGATTGTTTCCAAAATTACACCCGATTAAAGAACTTAAAGGACTTGGCTCCGAAGATTCTAAAAACTCAATAGAGGTGCTTGCGGTATTATTTGTTTCATTAATTTCTGTGATAATTCCATTTCCCGTGCCATTATCATCCACTACAATTGTAAGGTTTATGGTATTTAAAAGCAAGGGATCTACCGTCAGACTAATCACATTGGATTCGGTGCCATTCATAGGAATGTCGTCCGTGGTTTGCGCTTGTGCGACGAGTGTAGAATTGACATAAAATGCGATGGGAGTATTTGCGGGCAGAAAGTGTGTGGAATTAAGATTTTCAATGGTATATTCAATGGTTAAATCGCGTGAGTTACAGCGTTGATCAACAGTGTCAATAGCGATACTTGCATCTGGTAATTGGCTGTTTAATACGGTGATAATATTGTTCACCATTACTAAATCTTGTCCAGAAGATAATTGTATGATTGCAGATGAATCCCCCACATTAATGGTGTTTTCTATGGGATAAACGTCGATATCCATATTGTATAAATTGGAGTCGTTCGTGAAACTATTGGTGCCATTAAAGGCATTGTTTGCGGGGTTAAGAGGCGGGTTACTAAGTGTGATGCCGTTCATTTGTAATACTTCATTGACTGCCAAACCAGCATCGCCTTCCCAAGCTATAAAACCAATTCTAGCACCATTAGTATCCATGACATTAAGATTGTCTAATTGAATGGTGATATTGTTTGGGACACTTTCTAAGCCATCATAAACGTTTAATTGATTGAGTGGAAGGTTAGGGTCTGAGTAAATAATAGTGATGGCCCAGCCCGCAAAATTTGTTCCTGTAGAGCAATAGGCCGATGTGATGTTTATTTGTTCTAAATTACTAAGGGTATATAAACCGTTTCCATTGGATTGAATTAAAGTGGTCACATCCGCAAAGGCTGCAAAAAATTCTCGTGACGAATCCAATGTATACGCGAAGGTTCGTGAGGGTGTGATTTCGGTGGTGTTAAGAGTCACATTAAAATCGCCCGATCCTGATCCCGCCCAATACAGATAAGCGGCTTCGATGGTTTGTGAAGCAGATAAATTTAAGGTTGCAGAAGAAGCTGTATTAATGACACAGTCTACAGCACTGTTATTTTCGGACGTATTAAGGGTGTTCCCAATTGCTGTATAGTCCAAGCGTCCATTTAGTTGATTGAACAACGAAATGTTTTGAGCTGCTAAGAGATTAATTAGCATTACGCTGATACTAAAAAAAATGATATTTAGTTTATGTTTCATAAAATTAATGGTTCTACAAATATATTAATTTTTGATTACTTTAAAGTTACCGTCTAAGAGCAAAATGGCCTTTGTATTCAAATTGCTCGGTAGGTGTCTTTATTTTTGCCAAAAACCAGTAATCATTAGCAGGCATTTCATAACCTCTATAGGTGCCATCCCAACCTGCTGAATTATGATTTAAATTCACAAGGAGTTTTCCATAACGATCAAATATATAAATAACAGACCCTGGCAGTGTTTCGATTCCAATAATATTCCAGGTATCAAAATAGGTGTCATTATTAGGGGTGAAAAACTTTTGCGCATTGATCACAAGCACTTCATTAGTTGTTTCTTGACAGCCATTTAAATCCACGACAGTAATGGTATGGTATCCTAGAGTTACATAGTTAAAAAAGTTTGAAGTTTGCAGAGTTCCATCGTCTAGTTTGTATTGATAATTTCCAATACCTTGTACCATAACCGTAATGGAGTTTGGATCGTTGAAGTTTAATACTTCCGTAAATTCAATGTTTGCTGCTTCAGAAATAATCACTTCAAAATCAGAGCTGTTTACACAGCCTTTTGCGGTGGTCACAGTCACAGAATATGTACCAATGGTATCAATAATAATTTCACTCGTAGTTTGTCCTGTAGACCAAAGATATGTGTCTCCACTGTTGAATGTCTCAGCACTTACAAAATGCGGCAAGTCATCTAAGCAAATAAGCTGATTAGGAATGTCAACTATTGGTAAAGGGTTAACGATAAGGTTAAAGTTGGTGTAGTTTACACATAGCGTGGTGTTATTTTGGATTTTAGCGACAATGGATTTTGTATAATCAACCGAAAGTGTTGAGTTTAAGGGGGTGTTTCCCGCTTCAGCATCTACCATATTTTCATAATAGGAAACCGTGAAATTAGAAGAATTTTGAGTTCCTAAAATTAAGGGGGTTTGTGGAGATAAATCAAATTCTAATTCTCAATCAAAATCATCATCGCAATTCTCTAAATCTGGCGGTTGATTGGCGATTGGAAGTGGATTGACAATAAAATTAAAAATATGAATATGAAAACAATTTGTTAGGGTATTTTGAATGCGCACAAAAAGAGGAGTCGTATTAGATTGATAGTTTAAAATTGTAATGGAATTTAGTTCATTTTCAGCGTTTGTTAAAGAATCAAAATAATGAAGAGTAATGTCTTGCGTTTCTGTAGTTAGAAGACTATTTATTTCCGACAAGTCAAACGTATTGGTGTCGTTGTCACAAATCTCAAATTCGGAAATCATGTTGATAGCAGGTGGTAAAATTGAAGTCAACGTGAGTGGTGCTGAAGTAAAGCAGTGGGTTGCTGTATTTAATACTTTGATATAAATTGTTTGTGGATTAGAAGTTGTTTGGAATGCAGTTATATCTGGAATTTCGGGAAACCCATTTTCAAGATCCTGTAAACTATTAAAATAAGTTGCAACGAGAAAATTTTGTCGGACATCAAAAATTTCAATTTCAAAATCTTCTATATTAAAAACTCTGAGTCCATCATAATCCGTATCGCATTGTGTGAGGTTATTAACTTGTCTAACGTCTGGGGTTGACAGTACATTAATCCCAAAACTATTTGTTAAATAACATCCATTACTGCTGTTTTCAATTCTAATAAACAGTGTTTGTGGGTTGCTGGTGTTTTCATAATTTAAAGAAAGTGCCGATGTGTTATTTTCAGCGTTACTTAAGGTCGTAAAAAACGAAATCATTGGAGCAGGGGTAATGCCTTGTGTCAACGTATTGATGATCGTATTGAGATCAATGTCTATTTTCCCATCTATTTGATTAGTGTCACAACCAATAACATCCACATTAATAGCATCATTATAAACAGGGAAGGGTGTGATGTTAATTTCAAAAGAAGCAGTAGAAAAGCAAGTGGAGTCTGTGATATTATCAACTTTCACGTAAATTGTTTGTGGAAAGTTGTTGCCAATATAAGGTTGGTTTTCATCAATTAATTGTGTAAAATTAGCATCTTCATAATAGAATACTTCTTTGCCATTTTGTCCATTAATAATTTCATTATCTTTTGTGTTCATTAAAAAAGTAGGGTTGGTAGAACTGTCGATACAAACATCGTAATCCCCAATTGTAGGGATAATGGGCAAGGTATTTACGATGACGCTGAGCGGAGTAATTACGGGACATCTTAAAGTCGTTAAATTTTCTTCAGAACGAATGTAGAGTGTTTGAGTTTGGGCATCAAAAGCAGTTGTCGTGGTGATAGGATCGATGTCTAGATTCGCATTGTTTAGACTTGTGAAAAAAGAGAAATCGACACTGTTTGGCATCGTAGTTAAAAAAGGAATCAAATTCTCTAAATTAATTATCGAAAACCCGTCGCCATCATTATCACAAATTATTATGGGTGAAGGCGTATTTATAGCAGGGGCAGGAACCACTGTTATTTCAAAAGAACTGGTATCTGCACAAGCAGTAGCACTTTCTGTAACGCTCACATAAAAGGTTTGTGGATTTGTAATATTTATATAGTTGTTTGGGAGTGCTCCAACATTAGTATCAGCATTTGAAAGGGTCTCAAAATAATTCACTTGAAATCCAGGTTGATTTGCAGTAACCACTGCATCAAAGTTGTTGAGGTTTAAGATTGTAAAACCATCGGCGTCTGTATCGCAAATCCTTTGGTCTGGAATATTGCCGAATTGCACGACATCTATCAAGTTAAAAATAATCTCAGTTTGTTCAAGACAAGTACTACTTTCGATGTCTATAAATAGGGTTAGAGAGGGCCCCGTAAATGTATAGGTGGGCGTTGTTATAGGGATGTTATTATTCTGATCAGCAAGAGTTTCGTAATAAGTGATGGTAAGACCGAGCAACATGTTTTCAATTAGATCACTTATGTAGTCAAAACTAAAGGTATGCATACCATCGCCATCTTCATCACAAAAAGTGATGGGTCTTAAATCTGTTTCTGATAACAATAAATTGGTATGAATTTCAAAGGATCGCACACTAAAACACCCTGACACATCATCTTCGATGCGCACATATACAACCTCTTCCGTGATAATGGTATTTGTATAATTTGTTGGATCGGGTATTGGATCTGTCTGCGTTTGTGCATTTGTCATTGACGTGTAAAAATTGGCGGTTAAGCCTGTTAAACTCGCTATTACGGAAGGCAAAGCAGTTTCTAAATCGAAGCTGGAAAACCCATCATGATCAGGGTCACAGGCATCTAAAAATATAGGGTCGGTACTGAGTTCGGGGGTATTGTAAACTTCAACCTCAATAGGGGTTGTATTAAAACAGCCCGTGTTTATATTAAAAATTCTTGCAAATAATTGTACCGATGAAGAACTGAAATTAGAAGCGAGTGGATTAGTCCCGGATGTAGCATCTGCTTGCGAGGCATGATAGCTTACACCAAGATTAGCGTCTCCATTGGTAATGGTCGAATCAAAAGACGTTAAGCCTAAAGCAGTCGTTTGATCTCTTATAGCATCTCCGTCACAGACGATAAATAGCATAAGATTTGGGAGTGGTGGGATGGGGTTTACAACTAAATTAATTGGCGGAAAAGCAAAACATCCACTATCATCTTCGAGTCGCACATAAACAATTTGAGGATTACTAGTATTTTGAATACTTATCGTAATTGGATTCATATTTGCTTCCGCATCTAAAAGTGTCAAATGGTATGAAATGGTATAATTAGCAGGGGGTGCAGCTGTTAAAACATCTGAATCTTTAGAAGTTAAATCAAAAATTTCCAGCCCATCACCATTGGGGTCACAAAGCGCATAATCAGATACAGGGTTGATAGTTTGTACATCGCTTAAAGTTACATTAATGGTATCTTCATGAAGACAGTCTGTTTGATTTAATGGGATGGTAACTTTCACTGTATAACTTCCTGTTTGGGTTGCTATGAAGTTGGTGCCACCATTAGCTAAAACCAATACATTGTTAAAATACCAGTCGTACGTAGCGGTAGTGATGCCAATATCTGCATTCAAATCTACTGAGCTTCCACAAGTACTTATATCGTTTCCTAAGTCTAATTCAGGCAACACGACACTTGTTTTTATAAATATAGCTGAATCAAAATTTTGATCAACCCCATCTGCAATAATTAACTTTGCATGGTAAAGAGTGTTCGGCGTGACATTAGCGACAGAAGAAATAGGAACTGTTCGGCCGTCAAAATTAGTGTCTCCAACGGAGTAATTATCAAAAAAGGATTCATTTTCAGGGGTACAAAATCCAAATATTTCGGGGTGTATTAAGCCTGGGCTAACAAGATCGTTTTGAGGACCCACCCTAGCAATATTTGTATAAGGGCCCGTACTGCTCGCTTCTCGTATAAGGAGCACGAAATTATCTTGATTGTTACATATATACGCTGATTGTAAATATTCTTCGGAGGCTAAAATATACTCAAAACGTACTTTATCAAGGGCTGAAATAAAATCAAATTCAATGGAGGTTGCATTAAAGGTATTGGTGATGCCGAGTTCATCTTCTAAATCGGAATCCGTACCCCAATTCGTGTCTCCCTCATTTAAGTCTGCTGTAATAACCGTATTTCCTGCAGAGTTTGCATCACCAGTAGACAAAACAATTCCATTATCGAAAGGAAAATTTGAAGTTGATTTTGAAAAGGTTCCAAAGCTCGTTAGGCCAATGACACTCCCGTTGACAGTACTGCTTACGTTTGAAACTTCAATACAACCCTCAAAAAGGTGGGCACTTATAAGTTCCTCAACGGAAACATTAGAGTCAATCGCAACTGTTTGGGCACAAACAATGCTGCATGAGAAAAATAAGACTATTGTAAATAATTTAAACATAGGGGGGTTAGTTTAACTTGTTTAAAACAATATGTACTTAAATTACACATATTTTTTTAAAAAAACAACTTACTTACGCTTTATTAGTGCTTTAAAGAGAAATGCCCTCTAAATATTTTGTTGTTTTGAAGTTTATCATAAAACCAATAGTCCGATGTTGGCATAATAGCACCATTATAAGTACCATCCCATCCAGCCCCTAAAGGATTTAATTGGATGAGTAATTTTCCATATCGGTCAAAAATATAAACTTCGCTTTTTGCTTGGTTTGGTGTATTGATGCCATACACATGCCAGCGATCATTATATCCATCTCCGTTAGGAGTGAGAAACTTAGGAAATCCAATCACAGATATATTCTTTTTGACCGTCCCACAGTCGTTTTTGTCTCTCACATATACCGTATGAAGCCCAGGTTCAACTCCAATGAATGTGTTTGAGTCTTGAAATCCAGAGAACTCCATATCCATAGCATATTCATAATCACCTTCTCCAGAAACAAAGATAGTGACGGAATTAACTTCAACAGCATCTACAATTTCTATAGAGTCAAAAGTTGCTGTATTAGAAGGGAGTACAGTGATGGTTCTCAACTTCGAGCAGCCATTGATATCGCTTACTGTGACCGTATAAATTCCTGTTGCATTGACTTGAATCTGAGGCGTGGTAGCGCCTGTAGACCAATCGTAAAAAAATGCATTCGGAAACCCATTGAGAATACCGCCATCTAACGTAATTATAGTAGGAAATGTATTTAAGCAATAAATGCGTTCCTCCTCAATAACGATATCTGGAAGTTTAAAGATTACCAATTCAACCTGATTGATGCCATAACAGTCATTATTATTTTCAATACGAGCGTAAAGAGTTTGATTGTAAGGAGTGGTATTGGTGTAATTAGTGCCCAAAGGATTGTTTTCTAAAAGTGCCTCTTGGTAAGTTTCATAATAGCTAAGCGTATAAGATACAGGCAAGCCAACAAGCACCGCAGCATCGGCATCACTTAAGGTAAAATTGAAAAGTCCATCTTCAGTGCCATCCGAATCGCAAGATTCTAATGTTGTATCTGTTCCTGTAGTGACGTTCACAGTTAATGTTAATTCTGCAATATCAAAGCAATTTGTGTTCGTATCAATAAGTTGCACATATACTGTTTGTGGATTTGAAGTATTACTGAAAGCCGTTCCATCGATTTCATCTACTGAGTTTTGGGCGGCCGTTATAGTGGTATAAAATTTTGTATCCCTGTTCGGAATATTGTTTGTAAGCGTTGCGTTTATTTCTGTGAGGTTAAAAACGGTCAGACCATCATATATTCCATCTTCATCACATTGTACTAAAGAGGTGTCTATTGGAATAGGTAAGGGGTTTATAACCAAGTTAAAGGCAGTTGTGTCAAAACAGTTTTCATTTAAAATAGTCTCAATTCGAACAAAAACTTGCTCTGTTACAGGGGTGACATTATAGTATAAATTTGGGTGTGGATTTGTTTTCGTATCGGCATCTGTTTGTGATTTATAATAACTTACCCTAAATTTTAAAGGGTCTTGAGAGTCTAATACATCTGTATCAAAAATTTGAAGATTCGTTATTTTTTGGCCATTGGTTCCGTCTCCGTCCAAAGAATCATCGCAAACTTCGTTGTTGGCAACAGCATTTGCTGTAGGAGTATCAAACACCGTTAATAAAAAGGATGTGGTATCAAAACACGCTTGATTTGAGTTATTCTCTATTCGAGCAAAAAGGGTTTGTGGATTGCTGATATTTTGATAAGGCATTACTAGTGCGTCAGTGTCCGATTCCGCATTGCCTTGCGACTCGTAATATTTAATGGTATAATCTAGAGGAAGTTGCCCATTTAATATTTCAGTATCTGTAGTTTGGTTGAGGTTTATAGCGATTACACCATCGATATCATCATCACACTCTAAGACATCATTTGGACTAAATGCCGTTGGAACTTCAAAAATTTCTATTGTTTTTGAAAAGGTATTCACACTTGTCCCTAAGGTCAGAGTTACTGAGACGTTATAAATTCCGGTATTCGTATAAACATGCGTTGGCGAATCTGTGGAGTTCATTGCACTAGAATCTCCAAAATCCCATTGAATACTATCATAAGTTTCATTACTATCAATAGAAAACTGAGTGGCACTGCCCAAACATAAAATATCAGCTTCAATTTTAGCTAAGAAAAAAGATTGAACAAAAGGGGGCAAGCCTAAACGAGCCTGAGTCCCTGCAGCCAAGGGTTGTCCCCCTCCCACATAGTTACATAAGCTTCCTAATTCATCTGGATCATTAATAACATCTAGGTATGAGCCGTTAGAGAAAACAGAGCCGTATATCTTTCCATTAGGCGCAAGTTGAAGTGCAAAAACAGAAGATCCACCCTGACGAACCGTTTGTTGAGATCCTGCAATATCCGTTGCACTTAAATCAAATTGATAGACAGAACTCCCAGCACTTGCGTACACTTTACTGGAATTTGTTGAAAAAGCGATTCCATAAAACCCAGAATTACTTCCGAGGTTCACAGGATTACTGACGATTCCTGTAGTATTATCAAAATCGTAAATCCAAAAGCTTCCCGTACTATTTGCACTTTGTCCTTGAGTCGTTCCTTGTTCGTTATGACAGATCGCCAATTTAGTGCCATCGGGTGACGATTTTAAATAGCCAATCGAATTCCGACGGTATCCATTAAGTGTAACAAGTGGAGTTAATTGAGTGGAAACAGGCGTTGTATTCACGCCGTTTGCATCTACACGGAAAGCATAAAACACGTCCATAAAATGACTTAAAACCCAATACGATTGCCCATCATTATGCTCAACAGCTGTAATTTTCTCAGCACATTTAAACTTTACTTGCTCTTGATCTGTAGGGTCATAGGTCAAAAGAGGTCTATTTTTTTCGGGACCTACAATATCTCCGTTGCCACCATTCATAGTCAAATCGACCAAAGAGTAATTAAGGCCATTATTAAAACCGTCGTCACTGTTTGGAACGCTTCCACCTCCAGGGTCATCATACTGAGAAATCGCATTTCCATTGACACCTGCCGGGCCTTGATTTGGATAGGCCCATGCATTGTTGTGATGTGGTTCATCGACCGTAAATATATAATAGTGATTAGGATTTCCCGGACGTGGAATGATCAAAGCAGAAGAAGTACTAGAGGGATCTCCAAGCAATCCACTTCCATTGCTATAATCGGCATTTGGCATTATCTGATAGTTTTTATCCCACACATTTCGACCATCAGTATATAGCAATAAATTCCCGTTAGAATCAGAAATGGATGAACAACTCTCGTTCGTGTTTATTGTAGAGGCAGCTGCACTTGTCGGACTGACGGTTCCTGAGCTCACATCAAATATCAAGCCTGCACCATTCCCGAAATACCAATGGGCTGCTTCCCCTTGAGAGAAAAGGGGTGAAAATGAAAGCAGAAAAAGAAAACAAGTAACGTATTTCATCAAAACGAACTAGTTTAAGTTTATTGTTTTGTCACAAAAAACAATGATAAATTAAGGGTTGTGAAATATACTATAAATCTCTCTTTTTTAATAGCTTATAGGACAAAAATATAAAAATAAGTGTCCAGAAAATGACAATTAAGATGTTGTCAAAATGAACCGCATAATCATAACTTATATCTGTGTTCGATGGAAATTTTGTCATCGCAACGCGCTGAAATGGTTGTTTTATAAGGTTGGACATCGAAGTTAAAGGAAGGAAGTCTTGGACTTTTTGAGCAACTTCATAACTACTTTTCCATGTGATGAGCCCTAAAATAATCCATTCAAAAATTAAATCGACAAACAGAAATGCCAATGCGAATGCCGATCGTTTTGCCAAGACACCCAAAAATAAACAGAAAGAAAAGAATCCTACAAGCTTCACAAAATAGGCAACCAAAAACTCCATTTGCTGAATAATGATATGAAATTCATTGTAACTCGAGTAAATCAACCCAAGGACTAAGGATATGATGAAAATAATCACCGTTGAAATGAGGGAGAAAAAGATAATGACATAGAATTTAGATAAGATAAATTCTTTTTTACTCAAGCCATCGATGAGGTTTTGCTTTAGTGTTTTATTGCTGTATTCATTTCCAATCATTGAAACCACCACAATGGCAAAAAAGAATTTAAATAAGGCGGAAAAAAAGGTGGTGATATGCCATATAATAGGGAAATTAAAAATCCCTAATTCGCCAAGCTCTAGCGTGAAAAAACCAAAAAAGTTAATTTTTACTGCTGATAAAAGAATGACGCAAAGTGGCAGAATAAAGGATATAAATATCAGTATTTTACTCGTTTTGTTGAGTAATAGTTTTTGAAGTTCTAAGTCTAATAATCGTCTCATTGCTTGTCAGTTAATTGTAAAAATTGTTCTTCCAGACTTTCTTTTCGTTTGACTAAATGGCTTAACACGATACCGTTTTTAAACAGTAAACGGTTGAATTCTTCAGCTTCCATAGGGGTCTCAAGAAAAGCAGTAATTAAATCATTTTCAATCTTGGTATGTGAAAAATTGGGATGCGATTCAAGAAGCTTTAATAAGTCTTCTTTTTGATGCGTTTTTAATTCAAAAAATCCATGGCTTGAAATCAATTCATCTACTCGCCCTGAAAAAAGATTCACACCTTTACTTAAAACAACCACGTGAGTACAGACTTTTTCAACTTCATCCAACAGGTGAGAAGCCAATAAGATGGTCGTTCCTTGTTGAGAAATATCTTTGATGATTTCTCTAATTTGATGAATCCCTTGTGGATCTAACCCGTTCGTAGGTTCATCTAAAATTAATATTTCTGGATCATTTAGAAGAGCCGATGCAATGGCTAACCGCTGTTTCATTCCCAAAGAGAACGTGCTGAACTTGCTGTGTTTTCGATCGTCAAGACCTACAATTTCTAAAGTCTTTTCTATAGAATCATAGGAAACGCCTTTGATTTTACAAACCAATTTTAGATTTTGATAAGCGGTCATATAAGGGTAGAAATTCGGACGTTCGATAATGGCGCCTACTTTTTTAAGAGCTTGATGCGTTGTCAGTGCCCCTCCAAACCAAGAGAAATCCCCAGCAGTTTTATTGACAACATTCAAAACAATTCCTAAGGTGGTAGATTTCCCACTTCCATTCGGACCTAAAATTCCGTAAACACTTCCTTTTTCGATGTCAAATGAAAGATCGCTAACCGCAGTTAGTAAGCCATATTTTTTTGTAAGGTTTGAGATTTTGAGGATAGAATTCACATTGTTGGTTTTAATGAATAACAAATATAAGACGATGTTTAATGCTAATTGTTACAAATTAAAAAATAAAAGTTAAATTTGGAATTCAAGTTATCACATGAAAAACGATTTAAAAATATCACTCAGAAAACCTTCGTACCCTGTAAATAAAGCCTTAAAGGCTTACATGCAAAAATTTAACCGTACGATTAAATTGCCTATTTTTTATGATGATTTACTCCGTTTTCAAGGGTCGGTAGAAGTGTTTGATAAAAATGATAAAGACACCCTTTGGGTGCGTACGTATTATTCCGAATTTGACCGTCAAGAGATTGATTTAAGTTTAAAGAAAATATACACTAAGCTGCATTCCGATGGTAATGAAGCCACCATTCCCTTGCTAAATGTGGATGCTATTGACTATTGTACGTTTGGAAATTCCAAGCCGTTTCGCATCAAAATCAGGAATATACTCAATGATAATTACGCCTATTTTTATGTCAAAAAAGCAGATGCATCTCGTATTTATGGTTTAGAACTTGAGCATATGTTATCGCCTCATAACTTAAACTTTTTGGTATATGAGGACACTTTAATAGAAGAACATATCAGTGGGATTCCAGGGGATGAATTTATAACAAACATGCTTCCAAATTGTACTGAACCAGAAAAGGCACAGATTGCAAAGGAATTTGTAAAATTTAATGAGCGGTGTATGATTCGGTTGTTAGGAGATATGCGTTCGTATAATTATGTGATAGTTCCCACGCATGATTTTGATCATGTGGTTTACAGTATTCGAGCTATTGATTTTGATCAACAATGTTATGAAGGTAAATTTAATGTGTACCGACCGCAATTTTTCAAGGAGAATTTTAATATGGTCGATTTAGTGACTCAAAAAATTGAAAAAAAATCTGTGAATCAGTACAAGCTTGAAGAGCGCTCTATCGTTGCCAAACGCTTGTTGAGTTTCAAAAACCGTGTTGAACGCTTGATACAATGTATGATTTCAGATACCCTTTCAACGCCTGAACATGAAACCTTATTGAAAACAAAAATCTTCGAGTATACAGGGGACACTCGATTTTTGAAAAGTAAAAATATGGGAGAAATTTTAAAAAATTCCTTGAGCTACGTAAAACGAAATTACCAAACAGAAAACACAGGTATTTTCTTTTAATTCCAGTTTTCGTCAAAGTCTAATTGTTCGTAATCGTCAGTGCCATAGCCATCATCAAACTCGTCAAAATGATCTTCACCACCTTCGGCTTCAAAAACTTTTTCGGGTGCTTCACCTGGAACTTGACCATGAACAAAGAGTAAATTAGGATAATCAGTACCATCTGCTTCTTCAACAATTTCTCCCAACTCAACCATAAAAGTCCACATACTCATAAAGTCATAGATGTAGATCAATTTTGTACGCCCTTCAGAAACAACTGTACTAATAACAGTTTGGCTCATAAGCTGAATGTCGCTACCGCCTTCACTGACATCAAACAAAGAGATTTCTTCCCCTTGATTCCATTCCTCATCACTCAAATAAAAGGAAGCCATTTCACTACCGTCAAATCCAAAGGATTGTGTAATGGAGTTGTGCAAATCCTCGAGTGTATCGGTCTTTCTGATCTCAATATCTCTAAAAATATCTTCTTTGGTATCGTTGTCTAAGACAACTCTAAATCTAAAAATCATAGGTTAATAATATGATACAAATATAAGATGCATTTTTCTTATGCTAGCTGCTTTTGTCTTTTTTTATGAAGGCATTCAAGAAGTATGTAACACTGAATTCCAAACAGGATTGAAGCTATGACTAAATGTAAAGGTTGACTTAAAAATGGAAAATCAAAATAATACATTAATATGCCCGTAGCCGCTTCTAGTATTACACAATAAATGACCAATTTTATTTTATGGAATCCAAGTGAATTAGATATGTTCAGGTGCCATAAATAGCCATTCAATGCCAAGACCAAAATAGAGGTAGAGCGGTGGATGTAAAAGTTCAATTCTGGTGAAGCTAACCAGAGTGATTTTTGATAGCCTATAAGCTTTGTTTGTTCATCTATAAACTGTCTTACTTGTGTGCCTAAAATAATTTGCACCAATGAAAGTATGAGCGCTAATAGAAGAATATTATAAAAACGTTTTTGATGTTTTTGAGGTTTATAAGTGGTTTTTGAAGCGAAAATAAGATACAAAATGAACGCCACAATCAGCAGTGCCATTACCATGTGAATAGTAATTTTATAGGGAGAAAGGTTGGAGTCGACTACCGTTTTCCCAAGCCATGCTTGAAAGCCCATGCCAAATAAAGTGAGTATGGATACAATAGGAATCCACTTGTTTTTTTTCCAAAACCAAAATGCTAACACAGTAAAAATCAAAATAGGGATTCCAGATAAAACACCTGCCAATCGGTTGATGTATTCTACCCAAGTATGAACGGGATCGTAAGTCGTATAATCGTGTTTACTGTAAACTTCCCAATCAGAAATATTAAATTCATTCCCAGAGATAAAATCTGTTTTAGCCACTAAAAAAGCCTCGTGATCCATCAGAATCATCATGCCTTCTTCATAAGTACGATTTGCTTCAAATAATAATTGGGAGCTTTCGGTAGGAGGGATAAAATATCCGAAACATTTAGGCCAATCTGGGCATCCCATTCCGGAGCCTGTCATGCGCACAACAGCACCTGCTACGATGACTAAATAAATGAGAACTAAAGCAATTTTCGAGACGGTTCTAAATTTATTTTTCATCAGCGCGTGTTAATCCTAAATCGGTTCCTTTTTTTAACATCAGTTCAAAAGCCTTTAGAGGTTCATTTGGTATGATTCCTTCCAAAATAGCTTCTTTGATAAATTCTTTAATAATCCCTATTTCTTTTGAAGGTTTTAAATCAAAGGTCTCCATGATTGTTTCTCCAGAAATAGGCGGTTGAAAATCACGTACTTGGTCGCGTTCTTCAACTTCAACAATTTTTTCTCTAACGAGTTTGAAATTGTTATGATATTTTTTGAATTTATAAGGGTTTTTAGTAGTAATATCGGCTTCGCAAAGCGTCATCAAATCTTCGACAAATTCTCCGGCATCAAAAACAAGTCGTCTTACTGCAGAGTCGGTGATGTTTTCTTGTGCCAATACAATGGGGCGCGAGCTCATAAACACGAGTTTCTGAACATATTTCATCTTATCGTTCAAGGGCATTTTTAACCGTTTGAATAAATGATACACCATTTTAGACCCCTTAAGTTCGTGCCCATGAAAAGTCCACCCTACTTTTTTACTAAAACGTTTTGTGGGTGCTTTTCCAATATCGTGGAGGAGTGCTGCCCAACGGAGCCACACATTATCCGTATGATTACAGATATTATCAACCACTTCTAAAGTATGGTAAAAATTATCTTTATGCTTTTGACCTTCTTGTATATCAACGCCTTTTAAATCTGTCAATTCAGGAATGATACGCTCAAGTAAGCCTGTTTTTTCAAGTAATATAAACCCAACAGAAGGTTTTTTGCTTTCTAATATTTTTTGGATTTCAACGTTGATGCGCTCTTTGGTGATAATTTCGATGCGATCGGATTGCTCTTTGATCGCATTAAATGAAGCCGCTTCAATCTCGAAATCTAGTTGAGTCGCAAACCGAATGGCTCTCAACATACGCAAAGGGTCGTCACTATACGTGATGGCGGGATCTAAAGGGGTTTTGATGCATTTATCAGCCAAGTCTTTAAGTCCGTTAAAAGGGTCTAAAAGCACCCCATAGGTTGCTGCATTTAAGCTAATCGCCATCGCGTTGATGGTGAAATCTCTTCGGTTTTGATCTTCTTCTAAAGTGCCATCTTCCACAATGGGGTTTCTGCTGTCTTCGTTATAAGATTCTTTTCGGGCACCGACAAACTCAAGTTCAACACCTTCATACTTTATCATGGCAGTGCCATAGGTTTTAAAAACTTGTACTTTAGGACTGTTCGGAAGGTTTTTGGCAACGCGTTTTGCGAGTTCAATGCCGCTACCAATAGCAACGATATCAATATCTTTTTCGCGACCGCGTTCTAAAACAAAATCACGGACAAAGCCTCCAACGACATAACAATCGACCCCAAGTTCATCTGCAGATTTTGAGACAACCTCAAATATTGGTGATGTTAATGCGTGCTTGTAGTTCATGTGCTGTAAGGTTTGCAAAGCGTCTAAAATTACTTTCTAATAATTTTTACTTCTCCATTATTACTCAATTTAACAATAGAAGATGGTTTAGCTGTTTTGTTTGTGCGCTCCAAATTTACGACATAGTCTACACCTTTTAAAATATAGTCTTCAATTTCTTGAAAGGATTTTGGAGT
>TARA_B110001469_G_scaffold58329_1_pt1 | contig 19035 bp, 15 predicted proteins | sample TARA_B110001469 | Tara Oceans TARA_B110001469 (sample SAMEA4397034) | marine metagenome | biome: Polar Biome; feature: [SRF] surface water layer (ENVO:00010504); material: water (ENVO:00002006), including particulate matter (ENVO:01000060) such as... | depth 5 m
TTTTTATTGTTATAATTCCGATTAGTCCAAAAAAGAACATATCGATTGGATCAAGTAAATGTCTTTTAAAAGATTCTCCAAAAGTCAGTTTTCGATTTGTTCCGTTTTTCGGAATCGCTTTTAGTCCTACTAATGAATTTCCGATTGTTGCTCCGAAACTAATTTCAAGTCCAACAGTCATAATCACCCAAAAAATAATTGGTATTAATCCAGGCAAACCGTTTAAAGAATATCCACCTTCATCATTCGGTTCTCCAAATGTGAAAATTAAAAAGAAAGTTACTCCGTAAATTATTATATAATCTACTAATCCAGCAACAAATCGATTTCCAATATTCGTTTCAGTTTTTATTTGCGTAGTTTGTCTTGATTCATTCATTTAATAATCTGTTGCAATTATAAGATTCGGTTTTTCTCCAACTTCTATTTTTCTATAGTTTACAAAAGCTCCACATTCCAAGATAGCATTAAATAATTCAGGAACATTTTCTTTCAAGTATTTTCCGTTTTCAATTTGTAAAATGGTCGGTTTATCAGATAGCTCGTCAACGCAGTCAATCCAAGCATTCATATTTTCTCCATAATAATCTGGAAAGTGCATTTCTTTTTTAAATTCAGCGTGAAATATCTTCCAATTTTTTAATCTTTTTCCTTTAATTATAAATGTTTGCATTTCGTTCTTAAATGTATGGTAACTAGTGTGTATATATCCTTTAGGCGTGCATATTTCCATTATATTTAGTGTTTTGTTCAACAACACATCCCTGCTGCAAAGTCTCCCGACTTTGAGCTTATATAATTCTCATTAATTTTTTGTTCAAAATTCATTTTATACTTTTTTTTAGTTGCGCTAAGTCAGAGAGTTTGTGGAGTTGGATGTTTTATTATAATTGGTATTCAAATTCACACCAATCATTTGGACCAGAACAGGTCAGTATAAAATCCTTGTGTGTGTTTAGGTTTTTGATTTTATTCTGAATTATTTTCGTACAAATGCTTTTCAGAATTGGGTTTGTTTCGTCCCAACACTTTCCACCTGAGGCACATTCCCAGTTTCCTTCAAAAGATTTATTGTCAATCGAGGTGAAGTCTCCATATTTAAAATCAGCAGGGCTAAAATTTCTATATTCAGTTCCACAAAATTCATCTGATGCCTCTTTAGTATCAAAATGCAATGAACTGTATTGGGAGTTCACATCAATGCATATACTCATGGTGTGAATTTCTTCGTTTTTTTTCTTGATTTGTTCAATTCCATTAGAAATCATTTCGTTGATTTCCTGATTGAAAAGGTTGATATTGAATTTCATATTTTAATAATTAGCTGATGCGGAAAGTTTGACTTCCCTGCTGCGCAAAGTCTCCCGACTTTGAGCTTATATAATTCTTATTACTTTTCATTTTATATTTTTTTAGTTGCGCTAAGTCGGGAGACTTTGCGCAGCGGGGCTTTATTAATACTCACAGAACTTTCGATTTAGCACAAACGCCCTATGTTTTTTATACATTGTTAGCACCAGTTATTTCTCTAGTACTTTATTAAATTCGAGTTTGATATAATCTTTTTCTTTTCGGTTTAATTCACGCCCTTTGAATTCTGCAAAAATCTTATAAGAATCCTCAATTGTATTTACTCCATTTTCAAATGTTGCTCGGCCCCATTTATAAAGTGCAATTCCTAATTTTGTACTGAAAACTCCTGGCTTAACTTGTATTCCGTTATTTTCTTTTCCCTTTATTTCTGTAAAGTAATCAAGTTGTCCGCCTTCTTTTGTTTCAATCAATATTATGTTTTTCAATTCCTCTTGAGATGGTATTTTTATGTCTGAAGGGTTTGTTTTTCCCAATCCTTGTTTGCTTATAAGCGATAAAACAGACTTGTTAATGTTTTTGTTAGAAATTATTTTAAATTTTTTGTTATTAAAATAGAGTTTTCCTTTTTTGATTTTTGCATTAGCATCGTATTTTGCTTTAATTATTTCATTTGCTCGATTTTCTGTAATGTCTCCATTTAACTTAAAATAAAATTCAGATTGTTTATTAGTAGCTAAATTTATAACTACAAAAGTCATTTGACGTTCGCTAACAATTAAAATCATATTTGACATCTGTTGTTCTTTCGTAATTATAAAAAAATCAGATGACAGTTCCGTTGCGAATTTTTCAATTTCGTTAAGTGACGGACTTTCTGAAACAAAAACTGACGAATTCTTGTTTTCAATATTGTTTTTCAGTGTGTAATAATTAGAAACTAAATTGAATTCCTCAAATTCTTGTTCGTTCGTAATGATTGAATTAAAAACAGGATTTCCGTTTCTATCAGTTTGGGAATAAATGTTTCCAAATGCCAAAATTGTAAATAGTATTATAATGTTCTTCATTTTTTTTCTAATTGGTGCTAACTAGTGTGTGTATATCCTTTAGGCGTGCATATTTCCATTATATTTAGTGTTTTGTTCAACAACACACCCTGCTGCGCAAAGTCTCCCGACTTTGAGCTTATATAATTCTCATTACTTTTCCGATTAAAATTCATTTTAATACTTCACAATTTACTTTTCATTTTATACTTTTTTTAGTTGCGCTAAGTCAGGAGACTTTGCGCAGCGGGTTTTTATTTAATGTTTATGACTTTTATATCATCTTTTTCATTAATTCTTATAATACTGTCTATAATATTCTTCTTTTCAGTAGTTGCATCTTTTTTATAATCAATAAACTTTTTAACGAAAAGCCTATAGTTTGATTTTTCAAGGCTAATTTTCCCAAAACTTCTTGGATGAATAGAAACTCCAGTTGATTTTATCTTATTATTGTTCTTTGAAATGTTTTCAAATTCCACAGAAACTGCTTTACTATTTGAATTAAAAATTACTATGTCTATTTTCGTGTTTTTAGGGCTGTAGTCTGAAATCACATTTGATTTCAAAGATTTTAAGCTATCAATTAAAATCATTTTTTCATTAAGGGCTTTCTCATATTTTCTGTTTAAGTTATATTCAGAATTACGAAAAGATGTTTCTTTATATACTTTTCCAATGAAAAAAGAAAAACCAATTACTCCAATAATTATACTGATTAGCCTAATCAGTTGTCTAACTGGAAGATTTGAAATTAAAGTTAATAGTTTTGATAAAGAAATATCATTTAATTGTACAGTATTTTTTTCAAGAGATTGAATTTTGTTTTTGTAGTTTGAAATTTCACTTTCATTTGATAATAGTTCTGTTTCAAGTGCATTATTCTTTAAAATATGCGAGTTACTTTCTTGTTCTAGATTCTTGATTTTAATATTTAATAATACTTTTGGGTCGATATTTTTATTAGGTTCTAAAATATATTCTTCAATATTCTCAATATAAGATTTGATTAGTTCTTTGGCTTCTTTTTTTCCTTTCTCTAAAACTTCACTTTTTGATTCTGTTACAGGCGTATTAAAGTTGATAAAACTAATCTGTAAGGATTTAGTTAAATCACCAAAAATTTCCATCACGTCATTTTTCGTTTTATTCTTCCAAGAATTCGGTTCAAAACTATAAGCATCAATTTCAGTTATTCTTTTATTAAGAACTTTTATGGCTTTTTCTTTTGTAACTTTTATCTGCATTTAATTGACTATCGGTTTTTTTTAGATTATAAACCACTAGTGGTTTATATATCGCTTATATTTTTGTTTGGAGTGGTTCAATACATCCCAAATTGGTGTGTATTGTGCCACTCAAGTCCCCAAGTGTTTCTTAAAATTCAAATAAAATAATTGCTTACAACTGGTTAAGCTGGGTATTGAAGATTTAGATCTGGGGGTTAAAATCAGTGATAAACTTACTAAAATAAATGGAATGTTTCCAAAAAAACTGAAATTTTAACATTTCAGAGTCAAACAAAAAAAGCCACAACCAAAGGATGTGACTTTTAAAATAGGGCTGTGCCGTCCTAAAACAAGTTAACACAAAAACGCCTTAAAACTCTAAATCTAATGCGCCTCCAGCCAATTCACACCCATGTCCATTTCAACATCTAAGGGAACGCTTAAAGTATAGGCATTCTCCATTTCTTCTTTGATTAATGTTTTCATAGTTTCCAGTTCGGGTTTGTAGACATCAAAGACCAATTCATCATGCACCTGCAACAACATTTTGGTTTTAAATCCGCCGGCTTCCAGCTTGTTATAGATGTTAATCATCGCAATTTTGATCACATCCGCCGCACTTCCTTGGATGGGTGCATTCACTGCATTTCGTTCCGCAGCACCTCTCACAATCGCATTTCGAGAGTTGATGTCTTTCAGATAACGACGTCGGTTGGAGACCGTCGTCACATAGCCATGATCTCTTGCAAAATCGACCTGCGAACTCATGTATTTACGAAGTTTTGGATAGGTTTCATAATAAGTTTCAATCAATTCTTTGGCCTCCGTTCGGCTTAAATCCGTTTGATTGCTCAACCCAAAAGCGGACACACCGTAAATAATCCCGAAGTTGACCGTTTTGGCATTTCCACGCTGTTCTCTCGTCACTTCTTCCAAAGGTACATTAAAGACTTTCGAAGCGGTGGAGGCATGAATATCTTCACCGTTTTTAAACGCCTCCATCATGGTTTCTTCTTCACTCATTGCCGCAATAACCCGCAATTCTATTTGAGAATAATCCGCCGCTAAAAGGATGTAATCCTCATTTCTTGGAATGAACGCCTTTCGAACTTGACGCCCGCGTTCTGTTCGGATCGGAATGTTCTGAAGATTTGGATTCGTACTACTCAAGCGTCCTGTGGAAGCCACCGTTTGCATATACTCCGTATGGATGTGTCCTGTGAGGTCCAAGACCTGTTCGGGCAGTGCATCTACATACGTGCTTTTCAGTTTCGCGAGTCCTCTGTAATCCAATACTTTTTGAATGATTTCATGATCCTTTGCTAAATAGGACAACACATCTTCCGCCGTACTGTACTGACCTGTTTTGGTTTTCTTAGGTTTATCAACCAACTTCATTTTTTCAAACAAAATCACCCCCAATTGTTTTGGCGAAGCAATATTAAACGTCTCTCCAGCAGCTTCAAATATCTCTGTTTGGAGTCTCTCAATATCATTGTTTAAATCTTCCGAAAGCGAGTTTAAAAATTCAGTATCTAACTTGATGCCTTCTAATTCCATCGATGCCAAAACTTTGACTAATGGGATTTCAATCTCATTAAATAATTTTAAGGTATCTGCATCCGTCAACTCTTTTTTGAAATGACTTGCCAATTGGTAGGTGATGTCCGCATCTTCAACCGCATATTCCGTCAGTTTTTCAAGCGACACATCGCGCATTGAAAGTTGATTTTTTCCTTTTTTACCAATGAGATCCGTAATGGAAATAGGGGTATAGTTTAAGTAAGTCTCTGCCAACACTTCCATATTATGACGCATATCGGCATTGATCAAATAATGCGCAATCATGGTGTCAAACAATGGGCCTTTGACCTCAATTTTATATTTGTGTAATACTTTTAAATCGTATTTTAAATTCTGTCCAATTTTCTCAATATGAGTGGCTTCAAAAAATGGTCGAAACAATTCAATCAATTCTTGGGCTTCCTCAAAAGATTCTGGAAACGGAATGTAAAACCCTTTGTGTGCTTCCCACGAAAAGGCAATTCCTACCAGTTCTGCTTTCAGCGGATTGAGTCCTGTTGTTTCGGTATCAAAACACACCGAAGTTTTGCTCATCAGCTGTTTGATAAAGAGTTTCAATCCTAAATCCCCCGACACATTTTGGTAAAAGTGAGGGACCGAAGTCGCCGTTTCTCTTCCGTAGTTGAGTGTAGCAACAGGCGCTGAAGGTTCATCTCCACCAAACAATGAAAATTGTCCCGCTCCTGCTTCTGCTGTGGGGTTTGCGGCGGGTTTAGGCGTCGAAGTTGTTGGCTCTGGCGTCGCACCTTCAGGGGGTTTGACAGCAAATGTTTTATTAAAATTATCAATCAAACGTTTGAACTCTAAATCTTGAAAAATGGCGCCGACTTTATCAGAATCGGGTGCCGTGAGTTCAAAACTTTTTGCATCAAATTCTACAGGAACATCCAATAAAATGGTGGCTAATTTTTTAGATAACAATCCAAGCTCGGCATTCGCCTCAATCTTTTCTTTCATTTTCCCTTTGAGCTCATGGGTGTTTGCCAACAAATTTTCCATGCTTCCGTATTGTGCAAGCAGTTTTTTGGCCGTTTTATCCCCCACGCCAGGTAGTCCGGGAATGTTATCAGAAGCATCGCCTTTCATCCCTAAAAAATCGATCACTTGAAGCGGGTCTTCAATCTCAAATTTTGCTTTAATTTCTTCCACTCCCCAAGTTTCATAACCGCCTCCAAACATAGGGCGGTACATAAAAATATTCTCACTCACCAGTTGTGCAAAATCTTTATCGGGGGTGACCATAAAGGTTTTAAACCCTTCTTTTTCGGCTTTTTTGGCAAGCGTTCCAATGATATCATCTGCTTCAAAACCTTCTTTGACAACTGCCGGAATGTTCATCGCCTTTAAAATCTCATAGATATAAGGCACGGCGACTTTAATCCCTTCCGGAGTTGCGTCTCTGTTGGCCTTGTATTCCTTAAACATTTCAACACGGTCTTTACTGCCGCCTTTGTCAAAACAAACCGCCAAATGATCGGGGCGTTCTCTTTTTATGACATCTAATAAGGAGTTGGTAAACCCTAGAATGGCGGAGGTATCCAGCCCTTTAGAATTGATCCGCGGGTTTTTTATAAACGCATAATAGCCTCTAAAAATGAGAGCATAAGCATCGAGAAGAAATAAGCGTTTTTGTTCAGCCATTGGTGTTGTTTTTAAGCGTCTTTATTAAAATATTTTGATTGTATTGTTTCGTTAACTCCCTTTTGGAATTTGGTCATACTAAACCATTGATGGATCGAAAAAGATCCTGTCTGTCCTTGTTTATTGATCGCAATATACCCGACTTGAAAATTTTTGTAATTACTGTTGGGTTTATCTACAATTCGTTGGATGGCGATTTCACAAGCTTCTTGAGGCGTTTTGCCCTGTCGCATTAATTCTACGACTAAAAAACTCCCGACGGTTTTCACGACTTCTTCGCCCAATCCTGTGGCCACGGCAGCTCCAATCTCATTGTCCACAAACAGCCCTGCCCCAATGATTGGAGAGTCGCCAACCCGCCCGTTTAGTTTATAGGCCAATCCGCTTGTGGTACAAGCCCCCGAAAGGTTTCCAGCTTTGTCAATGGCCAGCATCCCAATAGTGTCGTGGTTTTCTATATTAATGATGGGGCTGTATTCACTTTTAATTTTCCAAGCTTCCCAGCTTTTTTTAGAATCTTCGGTGAGTAAGTTTTCTTTTTTGAATCCCTTTTGAATCGCAAATTTTTCGGCACCACTTCCAGCCAGCATCACGTGTGGTGTGTCCTCCATTACTTTTCGAGCCACAGAAACGGCATGGGTAATGTTGTGTAAAAATACAACCGATCCACAGTCGCCATTTTGATTCATAACACAGGCATCGAGGGTGACATTTCCGTCTCGGTCGGGGAGTCCCCCTTTTCCGACAGACTGTCCTTTTTCATTGGCTTCTTCTACACGACAGCCTTGTTCAACAGCATCCAATGCAGTACCTCCATTTTGTAAAATCTCCCAAGCTTTTTCAGTTGAATTTTTCACATCCCAAGTGGCAATGACAAGCGGAAGTGAAGCCACCCCCATAGTGCCAATAACACTTTCTGAAGGCGTCGTTTCAGCACAACTGGTCAAGCTCTTTCCAAGTGCTAAACCGATCCCCGAAAGGGACGCATTTTTTAAAAACTTTCTTCGCTTCATTTTATTCATTAAGTGAAATCCCTTGATTTTTCAAGACACTCTTTGTTTTGAACGCATAAAATAATAGATATACAAAACAGAATACAGCAATCCAATACGAAGATTGAATGCTAAAAATATCTGCTAATTTTCCTTGTAATGGTGGAATAATTGCCCCTCCTAAAATCATCATAATTAAGAAAGCAGACCCTTGTGAGGTATATTTTCCCAATCCAGAAATACTTAATGTAAATATACAAGGCCACATGATGGAGCAAAATAAGCCTCCTGAAAGCAATGCATATAACGCCAATTGTCCTGATGCAAAAATACCAATGAGGACTCCAATAACGCCTAAGGTGCTAAAGATTTTCAAGGTTTTAATAGGGTTGTCTTTTGCGAGAAAGAAACCACCGATTTGGATGGCAACACACACACTAAACAATAAAATTTCTGTTAAAGAGTAACTACCAAAATTAACCATTAGAATGACGCCAAAAGCGACATAAGGCACTAAGATGAGCAACCATTTTTTAAGCCCTTTACTCGGGTTAAATACACTGATGGCACCGACCCAACGGCCAATCATCATACCACCCCAATACAAGGAGATGAAGGGCGCGATTTCAGCATCATTCATCACGTTTAATCCTAATGGGTTTAGGTTGTTTATTTTATCAGCTACCGATTTTAGGAGTTCACCTAGATTACTTTGAATGGTCACTTCGACTCCTACATAGGTGAAGATCGCGAGCATTCCTAAAATCAACTGTGGGTATTTCATAGCACCCCAGCCTTCAGGCGATTTTGAGGCACGTGTATTGGCGAAAAACACACTTACAACAACCGCAAATAAAGCGATCAACAGTAAATAAAGCCGTTTGTTTTCGAGGGCTTCCGTTGTAACTTCTCCTCCAGCATAAGTATTGAAGATCAATCCAAAACAAACAAAAATCACGACGGTTAAAGCAATCAACATGTTTTTTGCTTTATTGGCAGGCTCAAACACTTCATTTGTTTTTGTGTTTGGCAACTTTTTAGAAAAATGAAACAAGGCTGCTGCGGCTAAAAACAAGGCACCAACCCCCAAATAGAGGTATTGAATGGTGGTTAGTTTTATCTCGTTATTTTCAATCATTTGATTGAGCTCATCCCCAGATAATGGAGTAGATCCAAAAATGATAAACGCAATGACGATGGGTCCAATGGTGGTTCCAAACGAGTTGACACCTCCCGCTAGATTCAATCGATGTGACCCTGTTTCTGGATCGCCTAGTGCAATCGCAAAGGGGTTCGCCGCCGTTTGTTGAAGCGAAAATCCAAGGCCTACAATAAATAAGGCTAATAACACCAAATAAAACACGGAGGTGTCTCCTTGTTGCGCACCATCTACAAAGGGGTACATTAACAGGGCGCCAAGTGCCGAAATTAAGAGTCCATAGACAATGCCATTTTTGTAGCCCCAATTGTTAAGAATGTCTTTTTTTAAAGTACTTGATATGACAAACAAGATCAAGGCTCCTAAATAATAAGCGCCATAAAACGCAAAATCAACAAGCTGCGATTGAAATTGATCAATGCTGAAATAGGTTTTACAAAAGGGAATAAATACCCCGTTAGAAGCGGCAATAAATCCCCAGAAAAAGAAGACGGTGACTAAGGTTGTTAATGCTGAATTGTTGTTTTTTGTACTCATGTTGTTCGTGGTTAGTTAATTGAAATTTCATCTGCAAAAAGCCAACTTTTACCGTTGTGTGGAAATCCTAAATGCCAATTAGGTAAAGCGCCGTATGTTTTTGCAATCAGTTTAATATATCGATATTGATTCGTATTCGTTTTAAATTCAATTGTTTTAATTTCAACCTCATCACTTGGAGAAGGGGGGTCTAGTTGTGTGGAATCAATGCGTTTAAAATCAATACCATCTTTAGAACCGTAACAGACCACTTTTGAAGGATAGAAAATCCAGGACCGTTGATCTTTTAAAAAATTAATTCGTATCAAATCTATTGATTTTTGGCGTCCTAAATCAACAATTGCGACTAAATCTTCATTAAAATAGCCTTGCCAAGTTCCAGTTCTAAAATCAGTAGTTCCTAGAATGCCATCAATCAGGGCGTCATTTCCACCTGCATTGTATTGATTGGCAAAATTGGTTTCGAGTTTTATATTTATAGTGGGGTCAATTTTAAAAAACGGAGTGTTAATGACGGAACTTTTGACCGTGTTCTTTTCGGCATAAACGTGTAAGGTGGCGGCCTCACTGAGTGTAAAGGGCTGTTTGTATATCTGATAATTTGCATCATCGACCTTGAAATAGATCGTGGCTTTGGAATCCACATTCCCAAGGCTTATGCTTGTTTTTGTTTTAAAAGCAATGTCTCCTTCCGAAATAAACGGTGCGGGAACAATCAAAAAGTCGTCTATGGATGTAGATGGTTCTGTCCCTTTTTTAGTGGCCCATTGAGACGGCTTGTCAGCCATAAAAAATTCTAATAATCCTCCTTTTGTGATTTCTGAATGGTAAAGAAAAGAACGCTCAAGTTGGCTCCCATTTAATTTAACCGAAGCGATATACCGATTGGAATCACTCAAGTCGTAAGATTTTATAGAAAAGATATTTTGATTTTCCAGTTGGATGCTTGCCGTTTCAAACAGGGGTTTTCCAATGATATAGGTATTAGAAGCGGGCGTTACGGGGTAGAATCCCAAGGCGCTAAATACATACCAAGCACTCATTTGTCCACAGTCCTCATTACCTGAAATTCCATCCGGAGTATTCGTATAAAGCGTGGTTAAAATCTCATGAACCTTCTCTTGAGTTTTATAGGGTTTGTTGACAAAATTATAAAGATAGGCCATGTGGTGACTAGGCTCATTGCCGTGGGCATATTGCCCAATCAAACCCGTGATGTCGGCTTGTTCTCTTCCAGTTGTTTCTTGATGCGCTAAAAACAAGGTATCTAAGTTCGTTTCAAATTGCGCCTTGGAGCCGAGTAAATTGATATAGCCAGTAAAATCCTGCGGCACATAGTTGCTGTATTGCCAAGCATTGGCTTCGGTGTAGTTAAAATTAACTTCATGCGGGTTGAAAGGCGCAAACCAAGTGTTTCTAAAGCGACCCCGCATAAATTGGGTCTGAGGGTCAAACACATTTTTATAATTCTGTGCTCGTTGAATGTAAGTTTTATAAACCTCGGAAACCCCAAGTTCTTTGGCCATTTGTGCCAAAGCCCAATCGTCATAAGCATACTCTAAGGTTTTTGATACCGACTCGCTTTCGTGTTCCATAGAAATATACCCGAGCGATTTGTAATCTGCCAGTCCTAATTTGTCCTGTTGGGCACTGTGTTGCATTGCTTTTAATGCTTTGTCAGCGTCATAATCTCTAATCCCTTTCATAAACGCATCTGCAATAACCGAAACGGCGTGGTAACCAATCATGCAGCCAGTATAACTGGCAGATAAATCCCAAATAGGTAAGATGCCACCTTCATCAAATTTAGCTAAAAAGGTATTGATAAAATCATTGGTTTTCTGAACCTCAATAAGCGTGAATAGAGGGTGTGCAGCTCTGTAGGTATCCCATAACGAAAAAACGGTGTAATGCTCAAATGCTTTTGTTTGATGAATTTTTTGATCCATACCACGGTAGCGACCATCGACATCTTGGTACAAGTTTGGTGCAATCATCGTATGGTAAAGGGCGGTATAAAAATTTGTTTTGTAATCTATATTCTTAGATGCTACTGTTATTTTATTGAGTTGCGCATTCCACTCTGCTTGCGCTTCTTTTTTGAGTGTTTCAAAATCGATGTCCTCAATTTCTTCGGTCAAATTTTGTTTGGCACCAGCTTCATCCACGGCACTAATGCCGATTTTTACACTCACAGGGGTGTTCAATGGATTGTCAAATTCAATGGCTGCTTTTTTACTTTCAAATTTGTAATTTTTTGTACCGATCACTTCATCCGAAAGTTCGTAGCTCATTTTTTTAATGGGGTGGGAGAACTGGATATAATAAAACAACTGTTGATTCTCCGCCCAGGCTTTTGAATGTCGATATCCACTTAAAGAATAGGCGTCTATTTTTTGAATTTTGTAATCCAACAACTGATCACGATGCGTTAAATCTAAAATCAAAAATTGATTTTCTGAAGATTCGTATTGGTAGTTGTGAATGCCACTCCGTTTTGAAACCGTGAGCTCTACATCAATGTTAATACTCTCTAAAGTCACTTTATAATAACCAGGTTCTGCGATTTCATTATCATGAGAAAAGTGAGCCCTATAACCTTTTTGCCCATCACTTCCATTATTAAAAACAACGTTATTAGAAGGCATTAATAAAATATCGCCATAATCAGAAACGCCAGTACCGCTTAAATGTGTGTGAGAAAATCCATAAATATAGGAGTCGCTATAGTGGTAGCCAGAGCATCCGTCCCAACCATCGAGGCGTGTGTCTGGACTTAGTTGCATCATTCCAAAAGGGCGCGTTGCACCAGGAAATGTATGTCCATGACCGCCAGTCCCAATAAAAGGATTTACAAAAGACACCAAGTTTAAAGGCTCTTTTGGTAAATCTTTAGAAGGATTTGTGCAATTAAACACACTGAAAAGGATTACAAAAATGTAAAATCTAAAGGTCATCATATAGATTAGAAATATACTAAAAAATTACAAATCTAAAAGTATCGTTAAATAAAAGTATTAACTCAATTATCATTTGCTTTTGTTTTACTTTTGTGGTTGACTTTGTCCTGATATGATTCGATTAATAATTTTTATAGTTCTTGTTTTAGCATTAGATTTTTATGCCCTTCAAAGTTTTAGAAGCGTGGTTCGAAATCCGTGGGTCACTTACGGATATGTGGTTGTTTCTTTGGTCGTATTTGGGAATATCGTCTATCAAGGGTTTTCATTTGAAAGAGGCTCAGGAGTAAACTCCGGATTTTATTTAGCCTTTGCCTTGTTTGTATTGGTTTATGTGCCCAAATTAGTGCTCTTAATTTTCATGTTTGGGGAAGATGTGTTCCGTTTATTTGAAGCAGGAGTTAATTATTTTGTTTCTAAATCAGATGAAAGCTCGGGCTTATTTAATTCTAGACGAAAATTCATTGGACAATTGGCCTTAGGCATTGCAGCCATCCCGTTTTTGTCCATTCTCTATGGAATTACGAAAGGAAAATACAATTTTAAAGTTTTAAAATACACTCTAGAGTTTGATGACTTACCCGCTGCTTTTGACGGCTATCAGGTCACTCAAATAAGTGACATTCACAGTGGGAGTTTTGACAATAAAGAAAAAATCGAATATGCGGTAGACCTTGTGAATCAGCAAGCTTCGGATGTGATTATGTTTACGGGCGATTTAGTGAATAGCAAGTCTAATGAAATGCGTCCTTGGAAATCGACCTTTTCAAAATTAACAGCAAAAGACGGTGTGTTTTCTATTTTAGGAAATCATGATTATGGCGATTATACGCGTTGGCCTTCCGACGAGGCGAAAGCAGAAAATTTTCAAGAATTATTAGACATTCAAAAAGAGATGGGTTTTGACTTATTGATGAATGAAAGTCGATTTATTGAAAAAGACGGCGATCGTTTGGCTATTATTGGTGTCGAAAATTGGGGAAAAGGATTCAAGCAAAAAGGCGATTTAACGCTCGCATCTTCCAAAGTGGAACCGAACGATTTTAAGATACTCTTAAGCCACGATCCTTCACATTGGCAATACGAAGTTGTGAAAGATCCAACGCATTACCAACTGACGTTGAGCGGGCACACCCATGGGATGCAGTTTGGTATTGAAATCCCTGGAATCATCAAATGGAGTCCTATTAAATGGCGTTATAAATACTGGGCTGGCATCTACGAAAAGGCTGGGCAGTACATAAATGTGAACCGTGGATTTGGCTTTTTAGCCTTCCCTGGGCGGGTTGGTATTTGGCCTGAAATTACCGTTATAACGCTTAAAAAACGGATTAATAACACATAAACTTCAGAAAACGTTATATTTACCCCAAAATAATACTTATATTTATAGGTGGTAAGCTTATAAGTAAGTATCATTATCATTGAAGTTTGATACATAAAACCCCTTGATATGTCAAAATTTGGAGAGTTAATAGATGTTGAAATCCCTGTATTGTTCGAGTTCTTTACGGAGTGGAGTGACGAATCTGAAGCCATGCACGATGTGCTCAGACACGTTGCTGCTGCGATGGGCGACAAGGCACGTGTGATAAAAATTGATGTTGAAAAAAATCAAGACCTTGCAGAAGCACTGCGCATAAAAGGACTGCCAACACTCATTATTTACAAGTCAGGAGACATGAAATGGCGCCAAAGCGGAGAGCTGGACGCCAATACTATTATTGGTCGGATTCAAGAATATGTGTAATTTTTTTACAATTACAAACTACTAATTAAAGGGCATCTAAGACTTCGTCTTCTATTTCAACCTCTTCAACTTCTTCCTCTTCCTCTAATTCCCCAGTAAACAGTCTAAGGTAATTGTTGAATTTTTCCATTTCAGCCTTAATAAAGGCGTCCGTTTCATAAAAAGCAGTGACATCTACCAACCCTCTATAACGTTCAATATCGGTGTAAATATTTTGAATATGTTTTGATTGGTTATACTCAGACAGGGAGCTGTAATACGTTAAGCTTTCTTGGTATTTCTGACTCACTTCCATAAATAAATTCCGTGCCTTTTCGGTTGCCTCTAATTCATAATAAGCACCAATATAAGGTTCTAGTAGCGTATAAAACCCAAAGATGTTTACGGGCATTTTCGCCATCGCCAAATCCGCAATTTCCTCTGCTTTTTCCAGTTCCCCTTCTTGAATTAAAGTTTCAATCAATCGTGCTAAGTTTCCTCTGTAGGTCAAACTGTTTTTACGAGTTTCAATATCATGGTACATTGTTGGGTCGCCATTATTCCCCCAATCCCAATTGGTCACCATGTCGTACATTTTATCAGAATCAATACGCCCCATATCAAAAGGGTTGTCTTTCGCAACCGCTGTTTTTATAGGGACTAACTTATAGACCAAACCATCGAGTTGCAAATAGTCTTTCATCCAAATATAATCGTCGTCTCCAAAGGCACCTCCTGAAAAATAGATCGGACGCTCCCAATTGTTATTGGCAATAATGTCCAACATCAATAAACGGTTTTTATAAATCGCAGAATTTTTGATTCTAATATCAATATAAGGTACTATGGAAGCAGAATCTTTGGCTTTAACAATCCCATTTCTTAAGACGGACTCTTTATCAACTGGAATTCTGATGTGTTCTGTAGGCAGGTAATTAGCATTCAAATCTTGCCTGCGTTGTCCACTTGTGTCATACCCCTGTTCGTCTAGGATGTGTTTGTATTTAGTGCGCGGGTCGTCACTCGTAATAAACCCTAAAACCTGATTAAGACCTAATGTGTCTTCTGTCACTACTTCTTTAATGACATAATCTCTTGTGCCCCATTTATATTGATCGTGTGTCAAACTTGATGGAATCGGATCACTGTCATAAGCTTTTCGTTTCATCTGATCAATGTACCAATCAACATTTAATAAGCTCGTACAAACAACGCGTACATCGCGACGAATGCCTTCAATTTCTTGGGCATACCAAAGTGGAAAGGTATCGTTGTCACCGATTGTAAAAAGGATGGCATTTGGATCACAAGATTCTAGATATTGCAGTGCCATGGCATTCGCTGTTTTTCTTTTAGAGCGGTCGTGATCGTCCCAATTTTGACTTATTAAGACTCCAGGAACAGCAATCAAACACACCAAACTTACGATGGGTGCTAACAAGCTTGTTTTGGAATAAGCACTTAATTTTTCGTAAATCGCAAAGACTCCAAACCCGATCCAGAGTGCAAATACATAAAAAGAGCCCACTAGTGAATAATCGCGCTCGCGGGGTTCAAACGGTCGCACATTGGTATAAACTTGTATGGCAATTCCTGTAAACAAGAAAAACACCAGCATGGTCCAAAAGAGTTTTTTGTCTCTATTAAAAAGAAAAAACAAACCAATCAACCCTAGTAACAGCGGTAAAAAGTAGTAGGTATTTCGAGCCTTATTATTTAAAACATCACTTGGAAGATTGTCTTGAGAAATGTCTAAAACGTAGGAGTCCACAGCCTCAATTCCACTGATCCAATTGCCGTGAAGGTCAAGTCGACCTTGAACATCATCTTGGCGTCCTGTAAAATTCCACATAAAGTAACGCCAATACATATATCCAATTTGATAATCAAAAAGGTAGTATATGTTCTGAAGTAGCGAAGGTTTTTGAATGTCAATATAACGTCCATATTTTTTCAGAAAGGCATGATAATCCTCATAATCAATATCTCCTTGGGCTACAGTATCCTTGAAGCTATTCACTACCGAACGTAAGTCGTTTTGCATTTGATATTCCGTTTTGATTGAAAACTCCAAAAACCCAGAATACATCATGTAATTTTCGGCATGCTCATCACTCCACATCCTCGGTAAAAAAGAAGCGTGTTCTGTGTTGTAGTTTTGCAAACCATCTTTGTAATCGTTGACAATCACATATTTTTCGGCAACTTCATCTTTTTCGTATTTTGGCTTGTCGTCAACATAAGGTTGGTTCTCGTCCAAACCAACATATTGATTTGTAAACTGAGGCCCATAAAACAAATGTGTTTTCGGATACTGTTCTAAGTTGTAATAGGCGAGGAGTTCTCTGGCACTTGAAGGGTTGTTTTCATTGACCGTTACATTCGCATTCGCACGAATAGGAAGCATCAACCACGATGAAAATCCGATGACTATAAATGTGATGCAAAGGAGTCCTGTATTGAGGTGGATATAGCCTTTTTTTCGGGTGTAGTTGAGTCCCCAAAAAACGAATCCAACCAACAGAATAAATGCAATGATGGAGCCCGAATTAAACGGCATCCCAACTGAGTTCACAAAAAAGATTTCTAAGGCACTAAAGTACCTAAGAATGTTAGGAGCTAAGAGTTTAAAGACAAATAATAAAATGGCAACGCCAGCGATATTTGCCAAAATAAAATTCTTAATCGTAACGGTTTTATAATTTTTAAAAAAGCAGATAAGACTGATTGCTGGAATGGTCAACAGTCCCATAAAGTGCACGCCAAAGGATAAGCCAACCACAAAAGAAATGAGGATGAGCCATTTGTTACCTCTGGGCGTAAACATCTCATTTTCCCAGCGTAACCCTAAATAAAACAAGACAGCCATGATGAGTGTAGCCATCGCATAGACTTCGGTTTCAACGGCATTGAACCAAAAGGAATCGGTAAATGCAAAGGATAAACTCCCCACAAAAGCAGCCCCTAAAATAGCGGTGTTTTGACCTTTTGAAGACTCGGTATTCGTTTTAACCACTTGTTTGATTAGCAATACAATAGACCAAAACATGAATAAAATAGTGAAGGCACTGGCGGTGGCGCTCATCATATTAATCATCAAACCTATCTGGCTTGGTTCGGAAGCAAAAATAGAAAAGAAGGCCCCCATCATTTGAAAAAAGGGCGCTCCAGGAGGGTGTCCCACTTGCAATTTAGAAGAGGTCAAAATATATTCACCAGCATCCCAAAAACTAACCGTTGGTTCAACAGTGAGGCTGTAAGTTATGAATGCTATTAAAAACGCAAGCCATCCTAAGATGAGGTTCCATTTTTTAAAATTAAAATCTGCCATGCTGTAAAATTGAAGTTTGAGGCGAATTTAGCAATAATTACGCAAGGGCTAAAAACTTTTAAGTAAACCTTAATATTTTTTGGTTAAAATACTCAAGTATCACCCGTTGAAAAACACGCCATGAAGATACCGTCCTGGCATTAAAGTGAATAATCCCGCAACGATGAGGCCTGTCCAATACAATAGTTTCATAGAGCGTTTGTGTTGTGGAATGTTTCCTTTTTTCACCGCAATTAAACTGCGAGGAACCGTCCAAATTGTCAGAAGACTTAACAAGTGAATCCATCCAAAATGATTCAGAAATGTGGGTCCTACATAGGCTTTTAAAAACAAGGAAACGATCGACGAGAAAAAAATGAGAACCATATATACAGAGCCTATTTTTTTATGCAAAACGCCTCCTTTTCCTGAAACGACGATGAGATAAAACCCTAGCGGAAGGCAGGGCGCGATGGTGTATAAATGCAAGTCTCTTATGAATTCATACATCTCTAAAGCTTTAGATCTTGATAGTTTTTTAAATTTGTAAAATGATCCTCAAACGCTTTGATGCCTACTTTTGTGATTGAACAACTTGTTTTTGGATAGTTGTTTTCAAAACTTTTGTGGATGGAAATATAGCCGCTTTCTTTTAATTTTTTTAGCTGTATGCTCAGATTGCCCTGAGTGGTTACCGTAATTTTTTTTAAATAATTAAAATCACAATTCTCCACTTTAGCCAACACAGCCACAATCATCAGCCGTGTTGGGTTTACTAGTAATTTATCTAAGGGACTAAACATTTGATTTACTGTAATAGAGTGCCAATCCCGGTAAGAAAAGCCCTAAAATTGAGGCGATACCATTTATTAATAACCAAGAATTATTTGGGTTGTAAATGCAAAGGATGCTACAAATAACAACAGAGATGCCTCCAATAGAAAAGGGTTTGAAGCGAATCAAAAGCCCTGTTATAAGGATCATGACTCCTAGTAAAAACAAAATAGACTCGGTTGGATTTTGGTTTTTTTGTGCTGAAATAAATATTAAAAGAATCCAAGCCATGTTAAATACTCCCCAAATTATTTTTAAAGCCCGTCCAACATGGGTTTCATAGCCCGTCTTTTTTCGTTTTTTAATATTATAAAGGACTGTAACGACCATTCCAAGCACTGGAATTAACACCCAATAGAGTAGGCTTGAGTAGTTTGTTTGCTGAACAATTTCAGGGAAGCTGTAATGAAAAAAGCTTAAGACTGCAATTAATGCACCCCAGAAAATAAAATTGGGAGCACTTGATTTTAAATTTTCTTTTGTTTTATTAATGGTGTCATTAATAAGTTGAATTTGTTCTTGTGTTTGCATGTTTATATGATTTAGAATAGCAAAAGTAAACTAGTTTATATTATAAACCAAAAAATCATCAATAAATAAATTTAAAAATGTTTGCCCAAACAAAACTTTATTATAAATTTGCAGCCTCAATACGAGATTGGCCCATGGTGTAATTGGCAACACGTTGGTTTTTGGTACC
>TARA_B110001469_G_scaffold13654_1_pt1 | contig 18898 bp, 9 predicted proteins | sample TARA_B110001469 | Tara Oceans TARA_B110001469 (sample SAMEA4397034) | marine metagenome | biome: Polar Biome; feature: [SRF] surface water layer (ENVO:00010504); material: water (ENVO:00002006), including particulate matter (ENVO:01000060) such as... | depth 5 m
ATGGTAATGCATTCGCTTTAAAATTAAATGTTAAATTTAATTCATCACTAGATAATGTTGGAATCGAAAAGAACATTAATGATTACTCTACGTTTTCGATGGATATATTCTTTGATTCAACATCTGCATTGGAAAATGCAGCCAAGGTATTAGCAGATGCAACACACCGTCATAATAAAATAAACGATAGATTAAATGATCTAGAAAATTTATTTTTAACTTCTGTAGATACTAATGTATCAAGTAAGTTAGCTGAATTAGAAGCTTCTATAGAAAATGCTTCTTTAAATTATAAAAATGCTAGCTCTGTTTTAGATATGATTTCTTCAACTAATAAAAGATTAAATCAAATAATAAATGGAGAAATACCAACTGAGATTCAATATAACACTGATGTTATTAAAGCTGGTCAAGGTATGGCTGTTGATAAGTCTAATAAGGGTAAAATAAAAATACATAATTCAAATTATGGATATGTATTAAATGAAGTGCATGAATATGATTATACTTCTAATACGGTACTAGATAAAATAGACTCTTCAAATCAATTAAATCCTCTCTTTTTCACATCACGTGGAATTTGGACAAGAATTAAAGAATATGAAAACCTAGTAAGAATTTATTTAGAACAAAATACGTTCTCTAGTAATTTTAATATATACTTAGACGATAGTAGTAAATCATTCAAGCTGGGTCAAACCATTAAGCTTGTTTTTAGAACCTCCGTTGGAGATTTAGATAATAAAAATATTAACATATACGCTGATAAAAAGAATGGATGGATCCTTAAAGGAACGATCAATACGACCGACCTGTTAAGTACTAAACCGTACGTCGAATTAATATGCGTAGACGAAATAAACAAGACATTCGAACTTGACATTATAAGATAATATGAGTGCTACAAATTCAATATCACAATTACTTGAACAGTTTCTAGAATTAAATACTAATTCATTAGAAACTTTCAACCGTATCAATGAAGCAATTTCAACCGACAAGAAGACGGTAACTATTGATCTATACGATCCAGCTAACGGCGGCGTAAAATCAGTACAGATTCCTGCGTTTGGTTATTTAAAAAGAGAGATTGAAAGATTAGATACTAACTTATCATCAATATCTGATGTTGATACGAATGGATCAACTGTTAGATTAAAGGACGGTACTTATAGAAAATTGTTTACTTCAAAACTTAAAGGACCTTCTAAGCCAATTACATCTTTAGCAGCCCCTACTAAATTCAATTCAAAGTTAAATGAATTTTTTGAAGATTTCTTAAATCCTTTATTAACTATCAAATTAGATGTTAGTGGTCAAATTCCAGTAGAAACGGAAAAAGTTTATGTTGAAAGATATATCTTTGATTCACAAGATCCAGTTTCGATTGATCAATTTGATGAAAAGTATAAAGGCTCTAATGAAATAACCAAAATAGGTTTAGAATCTGATATTGCTGAGGATTTTTTAAAATACCATGTAGATGCCGAGGTAATTGATATGCCAATAAGAACTATACAGTATAGCGGTGCATTTGATGTTACTAAAATAACTAATGAGCAGAGATCGCAGGTTGTTGACGGTGTCACTCAAACAAAAACTATTAAATTATTCACTCTTGATAAATTAAGCTACTCAGATGCTTCTAAAACACTTAAGGAAACTGAAGTACTTAAAGTTAGCGATTCATTAATCGTAAACTCAGGTGAATACAGAACAAGATACATTATTAAATCAATTGATAATTCTACTTCACAAATTGAGTTAGAATTAATCGAAGGATATGAAGCTATTAAGACAGGAGCACAGTCATTAACAGTATATAGAGAAATTGATAAAAATTTAAACATTGAGATAAACGTTGGATTTGATGAAAGACAAATAATATTTATTAAGCCAGTAGATCCAATATCAAACATAAAGGCTGATGATTTTTCTCCAGGTATTGCATTTTATTCAAATGAATTAAAAATAGACGGAGCTGGAGGAACGACTCAAAATCTTTCTGAATATTATAAAACTGAAGTTTCTGATTTTGGACAATTTATTAAAGCGTTAAGTGTTGACTATATCCCGCCGTCAAGTGTGGGTATCTCGCCAATATCGCCTATTCTAAATTCAGCTGATTTGAAAGTAATTCAAATCAATAAACATTTAACAGATAACACAACTACTAAAAAGATTAAACAATTAAAATCAGATAAATTATCTTCTGAGCAAAGTTTAAAGAATTTAGATGAATCAATCAAACAGAAAAAGACTTTATTAAATACTAAAAAGTTTAAGTCTAAGATAGAAAGAGATAACCAAAGAAATGAATATTCTGCTTTAGTAAATGACAGATCTTCAGAGTCTAAGTTGTACTCTTCAATTATTTCTGAAATTAAAGCATCCGCTGAATCTTCTGATTTAACAGGAATATCTCCTAAGTTTAGAGTAAGAGGTTTTTACCCAATACCTGAGCCTAGAAAAATCGGTGATGAAATTTCACAAGAAGTTGTTCAATTTAAAATTAGATATAGATACGTTTCAACGAGTGGAAAGACAAGTCAAGTGGATCAAATACCATTCGAAGATACAACTAACAATTCTAGTAAAACTGCTGCGTTTTCAAACTGGGTAGAGATTTACGGACCTGTTAGAAAAAGAGAAAAGCAAGCAAATACTGGTAAATACAAATGGATTACTGAAAATGAAGAAGATGCACAGGCAGTAAACTTTAATTCTTTAGATCTTCCAATAAGCTCAGGAGAAATCATTGAGATTATGGTAAAATCCATATCAGAAGCTGGATATCCAGCAAATCCACTAACAAGTGAATGGTCTGCTATCACCAAAATAGAATTCCCAGAAGGAGAATTAGCAACAGACGCTATATCGAACTTAGTTAACTCAAATGAGTTAGATGCTTTAAAGGTATCTATTAATTCTGATTTAGAAACTGCAGGGGTATTTCAACATATTGAAGATTCTTTTCAAAGTAATGATAAGTATTTTGCACATAATGCAAATACAGTCGCATCGGGATTCACAACACCCGAACAATCTACATTGTCTGTTTATGATAAATTATTAGAATTAACAAACGAAATTGAAAGATTAAGAGCTGAAATAGATGGAACAATTGGAGAGTTATTAGTACAAATAATTGATGAAGAAGGAAACGTAACACCTATAGGTAATAATCAAACAATAAAATTATTTGCAGGATATTATGTTAATGAATTACCAGAAACTAATTATAAAGGACATATAGTAACTAAGAACTTTAAAATAAATCTATCTAATTCTAAAGCAAGTGCATTAGAATTAATAGCTAGAACAATTGGAGATACTAAATTACCATCGTATAGTTCTTCACAAACAAATGTGTTTGGTTTAAAATCAGGATCTATTGATCCTGTGTATGCCAATAATGATTATTACACAAATGAAGCTAAATATGATTTAGTTCCAGTGGTTTATCAAAATTTAGATGGAAACGATAGTGGGGTACATTTTAATAGTAGCCCTAATCAATCTTCTCAATTAAGAGGTCAATTTGCTTATTCAAGATTTAAAAATATAGCTAATGATAATGGATTGTATATATCGGAAAATGATGGAAATGCACCAGAAGAAAACGGTGATATTGATTATGCAGACCAGTCGGGATATGATAGATATGAATATGGTATATCAAATGCATACTCAATAGGGAACATAGACCACACAGCGACCGACGGTTCTAAAAACTTTTCTTCGGCAACATTTGCTCCGAGAACACCAACAAACCTATCAACTGATTTTATTTGGAATGGTGGTAATGCAACTACTTTAGCAGATCCTTCGATATTAATTGGTTCCGGTTTAATTAGTGAAAGTGCAATAGGTAGTAGCTTATATGATAATTCAATATTAATACATGGAGATCACCCTTTAGTTAGTGGAGGATCAAATGCATTAGATATACAGTCAAACGGATTAGTTGGATTACCAAAAACAACACCATTAAGATCTACAGATTTATATGGAAAACAACAAACACCTTTTAAATTATCAATTGCAGTAAATAATGCAGGTACTTTCGGGTATAGAAAATCTCTTAAAAATTCATTTGAACCAAATGATCAATACCTATTAGGTGGACACTCGTGTGGATCATTTTTGTTTATATCTCCATTAGACTCTGCTTCTTTAATAGTAGATGCAAGTAATAAAAGTGGTAAAAAAACAATTCCTGGAAACAGTGCAACATCTATTACTATAGATTTAGTGTTTCAATATAGAATGACAGATTACTACGGAGTATCTAACAGTAATGGTATTGATAATAGTACAGGTAGAGTCGGTGGAGTAATTAGTAACGTATTTAGTAACTTAACATATTCTAAAAAAATAGGAGTAGATATTTTAGATTCTAATGATCAAGATTTTAAGTTTGATATTGAAGTTTATTCTAAATATAGAACAACTGGTAAGAATATAAATTCTATTACATCATCAATGCTTACTAACTATAATGATAACGGTGGAAGCTTAAGAAATAAGACTGATTATTTTAATGGAGCCGGAATTGATTTTTCTAAACCAACTCTTATAAGTGAGTAGCATTTATAGTACATGACAACCTAACGGCCTCTGAATAATATAGATATATAATATAAATAAAAAGAGGTCCGATAGATGGCAATAAACTATAAAATTGAAAACGATAATTTAGAGAAGAAGTCCTTCGCTTTATTAAGAACCAATCCTAAATTAACTAGTAATATCAAATTAATAGTTAACTCAATAGGGGACATGTTTTTAGGAGCGTTTAAGGCAAACAAATCTTTATCTAAAGTAAAATATCAAAAATTCGAACTTAATAAAGATGGATCTTATTCGAACGACGTATCTCGTTTTTTTAAGAAGGTTCCTGTTAATGAAAGATATCAAATACTTAAGAAACAATCAGATCTTACTACATATTCTGATTATGCTTTTCAATACGAACAGCAGTATAATTCAGGTGCAAGCTTTAATTCAACAAAACTTTATGATGAACAATATAAAGTGTTCGCACCTATATGGTTAGATAGACAGATACCTAAGAATTTTATAGTATATCGTGTCCTTGACGTAGACTACAAAGAACAATATACTGAAGATACATTAGGTCAAAACTCTAGAATTTTAGAGCTATTAAAAAATGCAACAATAATTAAAACATTTGATCTTACTGAAAAATCAAAGGTAGGTAAGTACCTGCATAAGCACGTATATGATAAAGGGGTTCCTGTATCTTGTATTAATTTTAACTTCGGGGAAGAAGGGGCAACTGAATTTAAAGGAATAGATACAGTGAATGGTGGATTTGCTAATAAAAAAGAATTTTTAGCAGGTGATTATATTAGAAAGGATAATCCTGAAATATATGCAAATGAATTATTAAGTAGTGGGTTTGAAAGACATGGTTTAATTTCTGCTAATTTAATGAATATTGAATTTATGTTTGACGATGCAACTGCATCTAATTATGAAATATACAGATATTTTGGATTATATGTTGATGATATAGAGGAAGGATCTTTTAATGTAGATACTATATCTAAATCTGGTATTATAAGTATTAAGCCTGAAACAACTACCACTAATTACGATTTGTCAGCAACCTCGTTATACGACGAGGATATGTTACCTAATACAAGTGACTTGGAACTTCCAATGTTATCATATGTTAAATTAGGTGAAAGCCATTATACTAATATAATAAATAACAGGCCATTCGCAGATTTAAAATTACCAGTATCAATAAATGGGGATATAATAAAGCCAGATGATTTTACAATAATTCCTAATAAATTACCGATATCACAGACTAATGTATCTAATAAAGGTTTTATTAAATTTGAAATAACTGAAATTCCTAACTTAAATGATAGATTTTATATTGGGGATAAAACAGAAATTGAAATAGCATCAAATAGCTTATTTGATTTTACATGTATTGCAGATCCTACATTACAACAGGGTACTTTCAGTAATAATAAATTTTCAACGCAAGGTAACTTAAGTCAAATTGCCATTGCTATTAGTAGATTAATTACAAAAATAACTACATACGAATGTACGTCTGATGGATCTAGTATAATCGTCGAAGACTATGCTGCTGGTAACGGTAGAAAAAGAATGTCGTTTGGTATATTGAAACTAAACGTGACCGATTTTATTAAAGTTGTCACAGGTTCATTTAATACAATAGGACTTGATGATTCTCAATTTAATGATTGGAATTTATATACAGCAGACGGAGGGTCTAAGGTAGGTGCCTCGTTTTTAGTTAAATCTGAAGATTTAGCAAATGTGTCAATCGGGCAATATATTAAAGAAATAAATTTAAATAAATTTAATAAAATAACTGATATAGTTAAAGATCCTAAAGATCAATTAGCATATAGAATAATATTACAAAACACATTTAAAATACCAAATGATAATATAGTACAACTATATGAAAAGTTTAGACCGAGTTTTGGTAAGTTTAGTGCATATGATATAAAAGATTTTGATTTTGATTTTTATAGCACTTCGAATTCCGATATAGGAGAATTGCAAATTGAATTAGAAACTGAAATAGGTAAAGAAGAAGAAAATAAACAATATTTATTAAGCTACCCTAATGCGTTAGATATTGACCTACCACACCCTTCAACATATCTTACTAAATTTGATAAATTAATGCCTGTTTTAGATGCAGAAGATGCCGATACTGATAGCAATCAGAATACTATAAATTCAGAGTACGACAGATTATCTGAAAATGCACTAAAAGATACAGCTCTTAAGAGCAGGATAGTTCCATCTATTATGAAGTTTGCATTAAAGAATGGAACAAATGCTAGAAATTTACCATATGTTTTAAATGTTAACGAGGCATTCGGTGCAGATAACTTATCACCTAATATCGTTTTAGATGGAGGTAGGAATAGCGATAATTTAAATATGGAACATTTCCATTTTAATAAAATAACTGATTATATATACCAGCATCCATATTCCGGGAGTCTTAAATCATACACTGATTTTAATAGTGCCGGGGGGATATCAACAGATGCTCTTAAATCGGTAGATGTTGATTATTTTAAAATTCATTTTAAGTGGAGTGGTTTATTTAAACCAACTGGTGGATTATTCGGATGGATTGATGATAATGATTCTAACTTATTTACTAAATTTGGAAACGCAATAGGAAACTTAGATGCTAGTACTATTTTTAGAGGTCTTAGATATGTTTATAAAAAGAGAAAGGAAGATGTCAGTCCTAATCCTACTGAATTCATACAAGGTACTGAGGTTAATGATTATAAATTTGGGGTAATATTAAATTATAACAATAATCAGTCAGAGAATAGTGTAGGATATACTGTAATAAAAAATGATGTATTTAAGTTTATATGTGTTGTTTTAGATTTAAATGTTGTGATTAATGATATTATAACTTTATCTAGATCAATATCATATAATGCATGTGATATCACATACCAGCATAAAATAGTTGATTCTACAATACCATTTAATTTAGATTTTTCTGAAACGGACTGGTCTTCTAGTGAACCTTCAGTATACTCATTAGACGCTCAAGGAAATGTAGGAACATTCACATCAAGTATAAAGCCGATAGGTAATGGTAGTTATTCTTGGATTTATTTTGAAGTATCTGGAAATATCTATGGTTTTAAAGTAGTTAGAGTTGTAAGTGATACTGAAATTATTGTATTAGGAAAACCTGAACAATTTAGTGAAGAAAGCGGAGTATCATCCGGTATACTAATACCAGATAGTGTGATTGCGTCTATTCCACCTGATCAAGTATTTAAGTATTGGAGAACAGGAGACGGTGGATGGAAGAGTTTGTTTGAAGAAATAGTATCTTATAAATATGCTAATAGATTTAATAAATTTGGGAAAATAGATTATATAACAATAGATGAAACAGGAGAAACCTTAAATGATTTTGTACTTCAAATCGAAGATGGTGTAGATTTTGTAAAACCTTCAGTACTATCAACATCAGCCGATAGCGATAAACCAAAAGCATATCAAATAGTATCAGGCGAGATTGGCAAGGTAATTAATACAAGAGAAGATGGTGGATATTATACATTATTAAGAAGATTCAATGGTGATTATAATCCTATTTTCAAAGATTGCGTTGGTTTTACTGATGTATATAACGAACAAAGTATATTTATTCCTGAGGTTGGAGATACAGATGCACAGCAGTTTGTGGAAACATATTATTACGGAATAGGATCGGGCGCAGGTGCAGGTTATGCTACAAGTAATATGGATGTTAGAAAATATTTAATATATTCTAAATTTAAAAATACTGGAATTTCATTTGGATCATTTAAAAATACTAATGATGATTATGGATTTATTAAAAACATGTATTATCATAAAGTTAATGATGAAAACTCTAAAAACTTATTAAAACTTTCTGAAACATCAGATAAATTACCTCTATATCCTTTAATAGGCGAGATAGGGATTGAAAAAACTGATTTTAATGTATTTAAATCTAAATATAGTAAAAATTATTATATTAAATCAGCACCGGGTGGTAATTTCACAAGAACATTTGGAACTTTAAATCCTATCGAAGAAAAGTCGTTCATGGTTTCAACAATAATGAAAGTTAAAGATGAATATGATTTAACTAACTTTAATTCAACTTTAGAAACTAGTATTGATTCTCTAGATTCTATTAGATTTAATAAATTAAATAAATCAGCAATACATTGGTTAGAAAATGATTCTGAAATTATTGCAGACTTTTATTTACCAAAATCAATATACAATGAATTAATAGAGGATGGAATTTTATCTAAATTTAGTAAGTATGTTGATGCAGGAAAATCGTTTGGTGATAAATCATCTATTGAAGACGATTTAGAAATATATGTATACAAAAATATTATTAATAGATTTATAATTGATAGTATAGAAATTTATGGAATTTCAGGAAAAAACATAGAGACTGCGTTTGTGCCTGTCAATTCACCAGAAGAAATAACAATAGGCGGATATACACAACAAACTAATTTCGACATACAGGGTTATCAAAATGACGGCCTGAGTTTTAGACTAATATATAATAAAAAACCAGGCTATAAATATAATTTAAAGCTACATATCAAAATACAAGCATAAATTAATGTTAAATATTAAAGAGATATTCAAAAGTGACTTAGATCCAAACAGCCTTAATTGGTGGGCATTGGACAAAATTGATAAGATTAATTTTAACTTTAATCAATTAGAGAAAGGTGGATCATATGGACCAACAGGTTCACAAGGTACTGATGGAAATACAGGTGTGATAGGATCACAAGGAATATCCGGTAATAAGGGCGTTGCAGGACCTCAAGGAACTGAAGGTCTTAGTGGTAAGTTTACATGGAATATAAATGTATCAGCGGGAAATGCTACAATAAATCCAAACTATCAAGATACTGTAGAGTATTCATCTATTGCTTTAGTAACAGGGGCGATTGCAGGGAGTTCTAAATATGATACCGCAATAAGTAATGAAAGAACCCCCGCAGTTTTCATAGGAAATTCTGAAAAAAATATCTTTGAACTTGCAAATGATTCTCTAAGAATGTCATGGGACATTAGTCAAGCTGCTTCAGCTCAACATGACGCTGATCTGAATATCGGTAAACTAGAAACTGTGTCACAAGCTACATTAACAATAGATGAACCAGTTAATTATAAGAGACTTTACAAAGATACTGAAGGTAATAACCTACTAGAAGTTATAAACGAAAGTAATGAACAGTTAATTAAAGTTTATGTTAATTCTGAAATTGACAAAGACATTGAGACTGTTGGTGATTTTTCATATAATAAAAATGCATCAGAGAATAAAGTTCTAGTTTCAAAAGATACTGATGGTAACTCAGAATGGAAAAATAGATTTGAAGTATTTAGTGCATTGCCGAGAGGGTCTTTTGTTTCTATTAGAGAAGAGGATTTTAATAGTAATAATTTTCATATATTAGATGGTTCAGAAATAGGATCAGACGGATATTTAAAAATAGGATATGGTCGTGGAAAGGCAGGAACTATGTTTGAAGGATGGTATATATCAAATGGCCAAAAATGGACTGATAGTGTACTTCAATTCGAGGTACCTGACTTAAATTCTTTTAATTATGAGATATCTAATACAAATGGTTCCAATGTTGACTATGAAGGTCCTGAAATAGATCTTATTGTTACAAGCTTAAATCCTGTTATAATTGCAGGTAGTAATACAAGATCTGATGCAGTTTATAACAATACAACATTAGAATATGACGTAGTTCAAACGGTTGAAGTAGCTGATGATTCTTTATCCCTACCGACTGCCTCGGGAACTTCGGATTTAGCTATTAAACGAAATGTAAATATAATTAAGCTTGGTGAAGCTTCCTTATACTGGCTGACAGATCCTTCTCAAGGTGCAATAATACCAACTCAAATAATACTAACAGAAGTTGCTAATACATATCAAGAAGCATGTGCTGCGGCATTAAAAACATACCTATGGACGGGTAGCAATTGGATTAACGGTCCTTTAGGAACATTATACAGTAATAGTAACGGATTTGTAGGTGCATCTCCTATTGCAGGCTGGTATCAAAGAGAAGATCTTTCTAGATACTGGACTGGATCTGATTGGGCACCAATAGATTTTGCATGCCCTACAGTATACTCAAAGAATTTAGTAGTTAGATCATCTGTGATAGATGTAGATTTAAATGGACAGTCACTACCAGCAGGTGTTAATGAGGTTGCACACAATATAGACACCCCATTATTTAAAGACGCAACGACAATAACAATAGGATCTAGTGGATCAGTTCCAAATGCCGGGTGGATTCGAGAGTTTGGAAGTGGAGTTAATACATATAGAAGATACTGGAATGGAAATACCTTTACCGGTGTTTCAATCGATAAATTATATGTTACTATAAAGTCTGGTCCTATAGGTGCAACTGCTCTTAATAATTCAGGAGCATGTGGTACTACATTCGTAGATAATATTACGTTATTTTTTGGTAGAAATACTAACCCATTAAATGATAGTCCAATGCCATTTTGGAATTTGGACAGAGTATATAACACGTTATCAGATACTAGTACCCTTTATGTAAACCTTAATTGGGTACAATCCTTAGGAACAAAACCATTAATAGGTATTTATGATCAAGGCAGGCCAGGAACTAGTCAACCTTATTATTCATTAGTAGAGGATAAAGGTGTTGTTACTGGTAAGAAATATGCACTAATTAAACCAGCATCCACTCTATTAGAACCAATATCATGTGTATCTCAAAATAATGCACCTACTATTAATAGCGCGCTAGGAAATACACCAACTCCTGGAAGCAATGCATTTAGAACAATAACAAATAATACCTCATCAGGGATTTGGATATGGATGAAAGCAACTGGAGGCGCAAATACGTCATTCCAGACTTTAGATTACAATACATATAATCAACAAGGATTCACTAATATGATTATACTGCAGCAAAACGTATCTCAAGTTCCTGGTCAAGAAATTTGGAATTCAACAGGTAATTCAGCACAATATATACAAGCGAACGGTGGTTCATATACTTTCGTAATGAATAATGACAGCAGTACAAACGTAACATTCAACATTGATATTTATTGGGCAAATAACCAAAATGCAGCAATAAATCAAAGAGCTAAAGTATTAACGTAATACTGGTAATAAAAAAGAAATATATAAACTAAATATTTAGTAACAATAGGCATGGCAATTAACTTAAAGGAAATATTAATATCTGACGTTGACAACATCAAATTGGACAAAGTAAATTATAACTTTGATCAACTTGTTGCTAATGGGGGAGGTCCCCAAGGTCTTCAAGGAAACCCTGGAGATACTGGATATCAAGGAGTAACTGGTTATCAAGGTAATCAAGGTATTACTGGAGATATCGGAGAAACTGGAAATCAAGGAAGTAACGGGCAACTTATATGGAAAATCAACACAGGTAGTGGTTTATTAGCTGATACTATTTTACCTATTATAGATTCTAATGGAAATGCTCCATCAGTTTTAATAGGTTATAAAACAACAGACAGTGAATATTCAAGTATTGAACAAAGATCACAGCTTGTTATAAACCGACATTCTAATTTTAATAATAATTTAGAATTAAAAACAGTTGGATTAAGCACAATATTTGCCTTTAAATTAGATGCTGATTTACAAACAGCCTCTGGTAATTCGGTAATGGATATGAGTTTTATAGGTGGAAAAGGTACTATAAACCAATATGCTGACTTATTTACATGGGGAGATCCTTCAGGATCTGCTGGTAATTTAATTAGCTTAGATAGTACAGTCTTTCATGTTAAACCTGACTTATTATTTCAAAAGGATGTTAAAATAGACGGAGAATTAAGAATACTCAGCGGATCGCCAGACGTTAATAAAGTGGCCGTCTCTGAAAATGCAAGTGGAAAGGTTGTATTTAAAACAGTTGCGGAAATTGGAGGGGCAGTTCCTATCGGTACTATAGTTTCAATGTTACCTCAATACTTTGAAGATAACTCTAAATTTGTAAATCAACATACTGCTATTTCACCAGCGTCTGACGCTATAGAGATATATGTAGGTAGGGGAATAGGAGAATATGAAGGTTGGTACATTTGTAATGGAATGGAATGGACTAATGGAACACCAGCAGGTACATTCAGTGTTCCTGATTTAAATTCGTTTTCATACGATATATCAGATGATACAGATAGAACTGATGTAGATAGTCAAGGCCTAGCTACTTTGACAGAAAACAATATACCTATTATAGGGGGTTCAAACGCATCTTTAAATGCTACTTATAATAATTCAACAACTTTGTTTGATGTAACTGGAACATTGGAATCGTCAGATACTTTATTACAATCTAACGGCGGTGCAACTGCAACTACTTATATTATTAAAAAATTACCTCAAATCATATATCTAGGGGTTAATGATCTAACATGGGGTGATAATGGATCTGGTGCAGGAAATGTAGCGGCAACATATACATTTTTAAATTGGACAGGAATCGGAGGAGGAGCTACAGTACAACAAGGTGGAGTTGTAAATATTTCTTTAGGAAGTGAGAGTAATCAATATTATGTACCACCTCAAAGTATAACAATAGTACCTACAACCTTTTCAGCGAATACTTCAAATTCATCAATACAAAGAACTATAGATACTACAATTACGGTTCCATCTGGTTTCTCAAACGCAGGACAAACTGTAAATGGAACACTTAATGCAAATCAACCAACTAATTATAACCCAGGTCCATTTACTAGTACTTTAACAGCTAGTCCTGATAGTAATCAAGGTAATACAGGATATGATGCTGGTTCGCTACCAACTGTAGTGGTATCATACACATCAAATCAAGGTGATACATCAACTGAACTTGATATCAATATGGAACTCGGTGGAAACTATTACAGATCCGGAACTCAAAGTACTGGTATTATATTTAGTAATGCAGGGGGAGATAGTTCGGCTGCAACGTTACCATCTTATCAAGGAACAAATTTTATAACAAACACGACAGGTTATCAAAATATAGACATTGGTGAAATATGGAAAACTTTCCTAACAATAGGTAGTGGAAATTTAAATGCAACAATAGAATATGAATTTACAAATGCAGTATTTCTTAATAGAGATGATTTAGTGTTTAAAGTAACTACACCAAATGTAGACTGGAGTACAACTTACGAAACATCATATACACCTACAGGATCGGCTAATAGTGTGTATTCAATTCAGTCAAATAGATTATATTGTACTGGATTACCATATAGAGAGGTAACTGTAAGGCTAAGAACAGCATATAATGGTTCCGGAACAACCCCTAATGAAACATCTACATATACTTTAAGCGAATCTACAGCTACAAATGTAGGTGCAGTAATTCAGAGCGAGTCAAAATCTATTGATTCTAATGGTGATCATATAAATGATATAACATTAAGAACCGGATTAGGAGATGGTACTTTCTTTATAAATGTAGGCGTAACATCTACTGGTAGCAACAGTGGTGGAGGACAATGTCAATCTTATAAAGTATATCCACATACATCTGGAAATTCAGTCACAGTTAACTACACAATATGTGGAGGTTCTTCTACACAAATAACAGTAGCATCAAACAATACTGTGTATATATGTACTGAGGTAGGTGCAACTAATGGTGCAGATTATTATATAGTAAGTGGAAATTCAAATGACGTAACTGTAGATACTAGTGGGCAAAATAACTGTCTTACGCAAATTCCTTAATATTAACAATAAATATATAAAATATGATAATATTTAAAAACATACTAGATAAAATACTAAATAAGAACACCCTGATATTCATCGGGGCTTCTTTGTTTGTTGTATTTTTTATGAGACAATGTAATCAAATAGATGAATTAAAATATAAGGTTGAAAGTACTCAAAAGGTTGCAGATAGAAATTTAAATAATTACAAAGCAAGCTTAGATACTATTAAGATAGAAAAGAATGCTAAAAATGAATTGATATCTAAAATACGTTCATTTGAGTTTGAGGTTAATGAATTAACTGATAGTAATTCAAATCTTATTGAAAAATATAAATCATCATTAAATATAAATAAAGAAATTGAAAAAGTAAATAGTATTATAGCTTCTAATTTAATTATTAAAGATTCTATTTTAAATGCAGTTACTAGTATTACACAATCAGCAGATACTACTACAATCTCAATAGTTGATAATAAAAAATGGGATAAATATAATTGGAGAACGTTTAGTGGTTCAATAGATTTATTAAATAATGAAAATCCTTTTGAAGTTATAACTTCAAGATTTGATTTTAAACAAGGTATTAGCTTAACTGCAGGTATAATAGACACTAAAGAGGGAAGCATATTAAAAATTACTTCCCCGTATCCTAATTTAGAATTTACAAGAATTGAGAACATCAATCTAATTAATGACAGATTAAATAGACCTACTGTTGGAAAGGCAGGGTGGTCAATAGGAATAGGAGTTGGATATGGATTCAGCTTAAATACAGGACAGACAATAAATGTAGGACCGACTATTGGAATTGGATTAGTATATTCACCAAAATGGTTAAGATTTTAAAATATAAATAACAAAATGGCTTTATCATCAAAATTTGCAAGACTTGACGAAGATGTACTATTAGAATTTATCTATCACGATCAGAGTAATGTAGACTCTGTAAAGATAGAAAATGATGATAATGGTAGTCAATTAAAATATCTAAATACAGTAACAGGCGATAACAGTAAAACTAGAATGTTAATTCATGAACTAGGATCTGATGTTGTTAACTTTGATATTAACATAGCTAATGGATATGTATATGTCAATAACTTTGCTTCTAGGGAATTAATATTAAAAAATGGATTAACTTATAAATTTAATCTTAATGATGGATCTATTGATAATTTAAATGGATTTTATATTAATGAGGTTGCACAATCACAAATAGGTGGAATAGTAACATATTCGCCAAATACTGATGGAAAATATACCTATAGCTATAAAGATTTAAGTGTTACTGAATTTATTGGAGGTAATATAACAGTTGGAGCTAGGGCAAATTCATTATATGCAAAACCTCTACAAGAAACTGGAAACACGATTAGAACTGCACCAGGTGAAGGAGGTAGGTATTACGCAGTACCTACTGATAATGAAGGAACGCTTGCACTATTAGGAAATGATTTAAGTTACTTAAATTCCGCTGAATGGTTAGGCACAAATAGTTCTTCGTTATCGATAGTCCCTGTTGCTAATGTACAGGCAGTATGGTATGACACTATTAGATTACACTTAAGAACAGGATATTCGTTTAGTGGAAGAGGATATGAAGGTTTTAATTTTAAAGTAAAGGCAAAAAGACAATCTGGAGAATACGGATATTTTACGTCTTTAGTATATTTAAACTCTTCAAGCTATGAGGTTCAAAACCCCCAACCATTTACATTAGCAGATAGTTCTTTCTCAAAATACATTGAAATTAAAGTACCATCTTTAGTTCATATGAATGATCCTGCTAAAAATGAAGAATTTGCAACAACATTTTTTGGAACTGGTCAAGATAGTTTAATAACATCAAGTAACTACGAAATTGAATTAGGATTAATTGAAACAGTAAAGACAGTTGACGGTTATGATTATATAGAAATATCAGATCAAAAGACTTTAACACTCTCACAAGAAGACGAGTTTGTAGATATTGCAATTAACTTAAGAGAATCAAATAGTGGAGATTTCTTTGAATTCTTCGGAACAAAGGATGGATCTACTTCAGGTTTTGAAAACTATATTAATGGAATTATTCAGGAATCTGGAGATGATATTAGTGTATTTTACGATGTAGAAGTAAGCGAACAATTAGGTTTAAATTATTTAAGTACGTATTCCACAAGTTTTGTACAAGTTACAAACTTTGATACTCCATTAATATATAGACCGGTAATTTTAAATTCAGGAATTTCAAGTAACTTTTTATTAACAGTTGCTATGAGAATATACAACGAAACAGATAACACACAAATAGTAAAGTATGCTTCTTTAGTTTATAATAAACCTAAGAAATACGGAAAGAGAATGTCTAAGATTAACTTAAACGGTAATTACGGACCAACTCTAATATATAATAAACTAGCAAATACTCAGGTAAATAGAGAACTTAATCAATTTGTAAATTCATCTAAGTCAATAGTTGGAGAAACAAAATATGTTTCAGTAGCTTTAAATACATATGGTATTTTAGCAGGCTCTACTAATTTAACGTTAGAGCAAACTGAAATTGCAACAACAAGCGACATTGAATATAAACAAAAAGGATTAACAGAAATTGTACTTTCTAAAGTATCAGATAATTTTATTAAATTTAGTATTGCGAAACCTAAAGGAGATAGTTTAGAGGCTATAAGTTTAGTTAATGCTGAAGATATTATTCTAATTATTAAGAGTGGAGCAACTGAACAACAAGTATATCACGATCCAACATTCCCAGATATAGATTTAGGAAATGGTGAAGTATTATTTAAAGTAACTAAAGCGGTTGCAGCAAAGTTTGATCAAAAAGATACAAATACATCCCCTGATAAATTCTATATTAATTTAAAGAATGGATCAACGGAGTCTATGTTGTATTATGGAAAAGTAAAAATTGTATAATGATATTAAATAGTAGAAATAATTTATTTAACTTCAAATTTCCTAGGACATTTATACCTAAGGAAGTTGCAGACAAGTATAGAAAGTATTTAAATAGAATGCCAGGTAATTTAATAACTGAGCCAATTGATTTTATTAATTATTCTATACAAGGTGTTGCACTTCCAGGATTATCCTTTGATCCAGTTGAACAATCGCCTAATGATGGAACTATAACATACCACAGGGGTTCAGTTCCAATCCAAAATACAATTGAAAGACAATTCACAATAGAGATGCAATTGCTAGATGGTTTTATAAACTATTGGATAATGCAAGACACTCTATTATATTATTATTCAAAAAACGTTAAAAGACCTTTTTTAGACGATTTAAAATTACAGATATTAGATGGTGAAGGAATTCATGTTATGAGCGCTGTATTTGAAAAGCCAATTATGAATTCAATAACTGAACTAGAATTAAACATGAGTTCTAACATTGGAGATTTTAATACATTTACACTTAACTTCTATTATAACAAATTTAACTTAAAGTTAGAAATAGATTAAAGATATATACTTATATGAAAACATTTTTAGATTATATGTCAGAAGCTAATGCAACTGATCAAGAACTTACAATATTACAAGAGTCACTACAGACAGAATGGACTGTTGAGCTAGAAGAAAAAGTAGACACTGCTTTAGAGGAATTTGTTTCCGAATATAGGAACGAAGATGGTACGTTCGATATGGATAGATTTGATGGAGAGATAACAAATGAAGGTATGTTCGGATCTATATTTGGCGGTTTAACTGGTTTTGCTTTAGGTAAAACAATCGGTAAAACAATAGCTAAGGTATTAGGTATTCAAAAGGGAATATTCTATGAAATGTTAACTTCAAGATTAGTTGGCGCTGCTTTAGGTGCTGCTATTGGTAAAGCTTTATAAATGATATACGTAACGATTGACTTTTCTTTAAATTCTCCTGGAATCTGTATTTACACAGAGGATAGTAAGTATAATTTTATTGGTTATTTAAAACCAAAGACAGGAACTAAAAAAGAACAAAGAATGCAGGAAGAGCTTAATATGCTTGATGGTGTTCAAATGTCATATCAGCCTGATTGGACTAACAACGAAGCTTACTCAAAGAGTGAGATGATCAAAGTTCAACGACACATGAAGACCGCTGATGACATTATTAATTTTATTATTGGAGTAACCAATTCTAAAGAACAATATGTTATAGCGTTTGAAGGATCTTCTTATGGTTCTTCTGCGGGTACTAATAATATAATAGACATGGCGGCTGGAGCTGCTATCTTAAAGATGGAACTAATGTCGAGACTTGAAGTCTTAGATATCTTAACAGTTGCACCATCTACAATCAAGAAACATGCTGGACACGGACGTATGAAGAAAGACCAACTTTGGCTTAAGTTCTTAGAAAACGTTCTTGATGATTCTTCTTTAGAAAACTCAGAACTTTATAAATACTGTAAAGATAATATTGGTGAAGTTAAAAGAGTCCCTAAACCTTTAGACGACTTAGTTGACGCATACTTCTTGAATCACTTAGCTAGAACGCTATTTAACCCGGAGCTTTAAATACTTTAATTATACTACAGGTTGGGAATAAAGTTTCAAGAATAG
>TARA_B110001469_G_C9648913_1_pt1 | contig 18522 bp, 14 predicted proteins | sample TARA_B110001469 | Tara Oceans TARA_B110001469 (sample SAMEA4397034) | marine metagenome | biome: Polar Biome; feature: [SRF] surface water layer (ENVO:00010504); material: water (ENVO:00002006), including particulate matter (ENVO:01000060) such as... | depth 5 m
CCTCAGCAAATCTTGACCACTCCACTGCAAATGCTATATTCATAGCGCGGTATGAATTTTCAAGGACCTTGGCCATCTCCGTCGCATTGGTATGTTCAAGCCTAGTAATCTCACATTTAGATATATCTATAATTGTTTTTAAAAACTCTTCAACTGCATCCGCGCTAGTTTCAGTAATACCTGCATACACACGAGGAAACTCGCGAATGGAGTCAATATACTGAGGACCCGGCATTACCCTCTCATAGGAATGCCCAAGACGGTAATTTTTTAGGGTAAGCTCTCGTTTTAGGAGTTCTTCTTCAATTATTGGTTTGACCACTTTTCCACAAGTCCCAGGTGGGACGGTGGTCTCAACAAGAACAAGAATATCATCTCGGCAGTTCATACCGATAGATTGAATAGCAGCCTTAAAACCATTTAAATTAACATCAAAGGTCTTTAACCCACCTTTCTCATAAGATTCTTTTTGAACATCTAAATTAATGTCTACGATGACTACATCGGCATATTTATAGGCTACTGGATCATAGGTCGCTAAAAAATTCCCTTTCGTTTTGGCATTATCGAAAAACTCAGCTATTTTAGGATCATCCGCAATTAGAGGGAAAACTCCGTCATTTATCGATTTAATTTTCCAGAAAGTATTTTCATTCGCAAGATCAATACCAATAACCGCATATTCTTCAGTGAGCGCATTAGCACAAACTAATGACATAACTGCACCAACAAACCCTAATCCCTGAACAACAATTACCCTCTTACCTATATTTTTTGTAAGAAATTCATCAATCGCTTCCGAGTCATCTAAAAGATCTGGAATTTGGTATATTTCTTGCGTAATTGTATTGGTAGAAAGCGCCATTTTAATTTCTCATAACTGATTTTAAATAGATTGATTAACTAACATTTCGATTGAGGTAAGCTCAAAGGAATATAACGCGGCCATTGGAGTATGTACTTAGGTTAAAGTCTTTTTCATTTTATTAAATAATTTTAAGCCACTGCGAGCTCAATATATCCCTAAAGTGTCTTCGTAACTTGTAAAAGAGAAATGTGCATACAAATATACACGAATCTCCTAACGATTAACCTCATCTACCATCTCCAAAAAAACTTTAAACCGCGCCCTAACACCGGAATCAAAAATAATTCTCAATAACTCTCTGATTATTACTCTAACCTTGGTGTAAAAACGTGACGGCGACTTTATCGCTCTGTAAAACCATTCAAATCCTGATCCAGAAGCTTTTGACACTAGCTTAAACTCTGGCGTTCCCGCTTCAATAATTGCTGCCCCTACACAGTGAATTGACGCATCATACTTAGACGCAAGCAAACTTCCTAGAGCGTTTTGATTTGGAGTGCTTATTCCAACATAGATTCGTTTAAATTTCGATTTCGAATTCAACCACTCAAGCGTGCACTGTGGAACAACGTCTACAGTTTTAAGCATAGGCAACGTTATCTGTAAATCTTTTGGGAATTGATCAAGGAAAAATGGAGCCAAATAAACATTCTCAAGACTTTTAGAATCCAAATCTGCCAAAGATTTTGCTCCGGGGAGATAATTCAGTTTAAAGCCGAATATTCGAGCCATGAATAAAAGAGCTAGCGAATCGCAAAATACTCTATCGTTATCTGAAAAGCTCAACTCGGTCCATCCATATAAGCCTATGTAGTGCGAGGCAGTTCCCACTGTTTAACTCCTTAAATCTATGTGGCTTGTTTAAGACTAATTTAAATGCCTAATCAGTTCCCTCAAGGGCTTTATCGTCCAATTAAAATCCAACTCCTCTCAATAACCCTACAATGGTTAGCGCAGCCAAAAAAATCATCACTGTCTTAACATCGGCCAATCGATACCCATAGAGGATTTCTTAGAGAACATCATGGAAGCCTTTTATGCATTCAATGTTCGCGAAACATGGTGGATATTCCAATGAATATTGCTAAAACTATTAAACCGACCCGTCCACTGATACACACTGCTTGAAATAATCTTCAATAATATTGAAACTTGGAACTGGCTGAATACTACCCAAAAGCCATAGAGCCTTTTCGGAACTCAAGACAAATCTTGATCGCTTGCTTGGGTGTTTCAATTCTTTCCTTATTCTTAATCTATCTCCAAAAATATTTACTGATAGAGTCAGAAGCTCCGCTAAGCTGACGGGATCACCTCCAATATTAAAAGTCCCTCCGGGACTTTTATCCATCAGATTAAGTATTGCTTCCGCAAGATAATCGGCCCTAATATAATCGCGTATTACTTCCTCACTAGTGTCAACAACGAATATCTCACTTTGTATAGCTGCTCTAGCGAGACTGCCAACAAGGCCTCTCGAGAAGACATTGTCATGTCTCATACCAAAAACACTTGAAGGCCTTATTAAGAATATCTGTTCAGCATGTTTGCCCAGAAAATCAATTATCATCTGCTCTTCCTTAAGCTTGAATTGACCATATCCTGTATTGGGTGCAGTAGGGTATAATTCAGAGACAGGGCCTTCCTCTACGCCATCAACATATACACTTGCGCTTGAGATCAGAACAATGTTATCCAAATAAACCCCACACAAATCAAAAGCAAACCGCTCGAAGTATTTCTCTAAGTCAAATGTATTTTCAGATTGGTACATAAAAGTACTGATGAATAAATTATTTGCTCCGGCTAACGCACATTTAAAATCCCGATCACCAGGCCGGCCCTGAAAGTATATGCAATTGCTCTGTTGATTCACTTCTTTTGGCTTTGTTCGGGAAAGAATACCCGCAGAACGGCCCCTAGACATAAGCGCTTGGACAATCGCACCACCTATTAAACCCGTACCTCCTAGTACAATATTCATATATAAATTACTCGTTTAAAGACTTAAATTATCAGTTACGTTATCTCTAAGCACTTCAGAATACTCATTAATCATTTTTTCCAAACCATGATTTTTCAAGTAAAAATCTTTTGCTTCTTTTACAACTGACATATCGCACCTCAAAGAGTTAACGATAGCATCGAGACCACCGTTAGCAATCGTCCCAGAACTAAAAAAATATTTATTCTTTATGCTTTCTGGCAGATCTTGATATAACCCTCCGACACCCAATAAACTTATAAAAGGTGTCTCCATCAGCAGAGCTTCAAGTTGAATTAGTGGAAATTCTTCGTTCGTTGACAGATGTAAAAGAATATCACTGTCGGCTAACATTTTAAATTTTGGGGTTCCATGAACAGCGCCAAGAAATTTTATATTCGCGGATTGATTATTCGCCACCAAATCACGAGCAAACTGCGAATCTAACGCACCAATCACATCAAGCGTCCAATCGGTTTTTAACTTTCTTAGCGCATCGATAGTAAATTGAATATTTTTAAAAGGGTGAGGGTTTGCACAGATCAAGAATTTAATTGGACCATCAAAACCATTTTTAGCTAACTGCCTTCTCTTCATGAAGCAATTAATATCAGATTCCTCAGGAACCGCATTTTTAATGACTTTAACCCTAAACCCGCTGTTAAGGCAGTCCTCAAATTCAGGACTTCTGTATGAATAAATTATGGTATAAAACTTAGCTAAATATTTGTGGATCGACCCAAGTAGATCATCAGAGTAAAAAGGATTATTATGAATGCAGACATATAGATCACGCTTGCGAATCAATAATATCAAAATAATCACTAAATCTCTGAACTTCCCGGGTAATTCAGATGCGGTAAACACTACAAATTTTCCGCTATTAACGGTAAGTAAAGAACGAAACAACATGCAAATTTTCCTGAACATGGAGAAACGCTCAGAATTTTGATGCGTAATATTAGATCTTATTTCGACCGCTCCGAGATGCAAGGAAAGCAACCTAGCTAGCGCTGAAGCACCATGGACCGGGGGAGGCATAGGACCAACGATACAAATTTGTTTAATCTCCATAACTTCCTTTATGCTGATACCCTTCAACGACGACTTTAAGTTGAGCAAGAATAGTTTCCACATCATTGCTTGATACCGCAGATTTCAGAATCTGCAACGATTTCTCCAACATCTCTGCGTTAACCTGAGATTCATTCGCTTTGAAAATCTTGGGATGTTCAGTAGCCAAAGCATCTCTGTCTACAAGAAGCTCCTCATACAATTTCTCTCCAGGACGAAGTCCAGTAAAAACAACTTCGATACCTTTTGGGTCCTCATCTGTTTTTACCTTATGTCCCGATTGTTTAATCATGTTAACTGCAAGGTCAAAGATTTGAATAGGGCTTCCCATGTCCAAAATGAATACCTCTCCCCCTTTGGCAAGATGCGCTGCAGAACTCACCAGATCACTGGCTTCTTTTATCGACATAAAAAAGCGTGTAATCTCTTTGTGAGTTACCGTCACCGGACCACCACTGTCGATCTGCTGTTGAAACATTGGAATGACACTGCCTGAAGATCCAACAACATTTCCGAATCGAACCATAGAATAAATTGTTTTTGGATACTGAGGAATTAAGCTCCCAACTATTAGCTCAGCGAACCGCTTTGTAGCACCCATTACATTAGTCGGACGGACCGCTTTATCAGTCGATACTAATACGAATTTTTTAACTTTGTACTCACCGGCGAGGCTAGCTACGTTTTCAGTACCTAAAATATTGTTTTTTATACCGGATATAATATTCGACTCGACAATTGGAACATGCTTATAGGCCGCTGCATGATAGACATAATCAAATTCATAAGAAGCAAATATATTCTTTAGTTGCGTGAAATCTCTAACGTCACAAAGTTCATAGGAAATTTCTACATCAACAAAATCACCGTCAGCGACACAAACTTCCTTAGCCTTGTATAGGTTATACTCTGATTGATCAAGAATAACTAATTTACGCGCGCCAGCTGAAACGCATGACTTCACCAACTCTAAGCCAATAGATCCACCACCCCCGGTAACAAGAACCATGTCGTCAATATTGTACCTATAGGTAGATAACTTACTATTTGTTTGAGGTCTACCTATCAGAGCATCTATATCCAGCGAAACAAAGTCCGTTGAAGTCACGTTAGTCTGTCCGCTTACATAGTGTGGCAGCACACTAGCATCGCAATTCTTGTGCTTAAGAAATGACAGTATCTCCGAAATTTCGTCACTCTTTAGACTGGGAACGGCTAAATATACTCTAAGATTCTCCCAACGTGATTTTAATAGCTGTATATCATTCCTACCGTAAACTTTTACATCACCATAAACTGAGCCAATTTTTTCTTTATCGTCATCTATGAACGCAACCACACTTAGGTGATCTAAAGATTTTTGATTTGATAAAAAACTTCGTCCAGCATAGCCTGCACCCCAAATTACAATCGGCGTTTGATTGTCAACTTCAAACCGCCTCTCAAAAAGCACTCTAGACGCCACCAAATATGCACAAGACTGTAGTATTTCTATACACATAAATGCCACAAAAATCCTTAAAAGCTCCTCATAACTCACTCTATTCGTCGACGAATAAATTAATAGTAAGATTATAAAAAGCCAAGACCTCTTTACATGGGAAACAAAATAAGCAGCCCCTAAGTAAGAAACAATGAACTTTGTTGAACCAAAAACTACGTGACAAACTAAAAATAAAGCAAAAAATACTTGCAATTGCGGTGTCGTGATCTCGAATAAAAGCGCAACAAAAATAAACAGAGCACATTGTAAAATCAGGAGTATTACAGTTTTGAATTTCCAGAATAAATCTGGGATTTTATTTAAATACTTAAAACCTCTTTTTCTAAACAGATTTAATAGCATCATATATACCTTGGCTTGCATTAGTGAATGTATAGTCGGATACAATGGGATGGCTTTGCACTGACATATGCTGCAATAAATCTTTATTGCTAAGTAGTTTTATAATTTCTTCTACCCATGTATTAACATCAAGATCAAGCACCCTCCCTGAAATCCCATCAATCACTAACTCTCCTGCAACTCCAGCTTCTATATTTGTTATTACCGGAGTACCTGAGGCGAGCGCCTCATTAGCCACAACACCCCAACAATCTTCTTTAGTTGGCATTAAAAGTAACTTAGCTGATCGGTAAACAGCTGGGAGCTCATCCTGTTGGACAAACCCATCAAAGGTGACATTTGCATTGGTAGATTTCAATGCTTGAATAAAGGTTTCTTGCAGGGGACCCGAACCCACTACACGTACATTACATACGCCTAATTTCATAACAAGACCGCTGACAACGCGTGCAAAAAAGTCAGTGCACTTACGCTCAATAAATTGGCCCACAAAAAGAATGTCATACTCGCGATTCTCAACTAATACATTATTTATATATTTCTTGTTATCTACGCAAAGGTGGCTTTTGAATATTTCCGAACCATCAACTCCGTAAGATTTATATAGAACCTCAGTAGCGTCACTTGGACCAATAAATGCACTCGTTTTTGAAAAAACTAGTTTACGAACTAATTTGTGTAATATTGTCAATTTTTTTTCGGTCACTAGAGTTCCATCCGTAAAACATATATGCTTTTTTCCAAAAAAGAGGGTGTATAAAAACGCCACCAACATTGGAAAAGCGAAAGCATTAGTAATCACGATATTAGGATTTATGGACCTAAGCTGCTTGGAAATTTCGCTAGTATTAAAGTGAAAGTGGTATTCCCCGAAACTAAACGTTTTGCTTTTTAGAAATACTGCCTTATATTTTGGGTTTTCAAGTATCCATTTACGGTTTTTCTCTATTGCAGCACAGTAAATTACTGTCAAATCAACGCCATCTTTTTCGGATAATTGCTCATATACCGACTCCCTATATGGAGCTGGGATATTTGCTACAATAACAATTTTCATTATCTCATTCCATGCCAATGTTGCGATAAATTTTTTCCAATCCACTACTATTCAACTAGACCCCACTAAACTCCTAACATCAGAGATTGATATCAATAAGTCCGAAAAAATAAGTAGCCCAATCCAATTAATTGTTACTAAACAATAGATAAAATATCTTTTGACTACTAGAATTCGAAGATAAATCAGTATGGCTAGCAACTGGAATACTCAAATTTCTCGGGTATCTTGAACCTACTAAATCTTTAACCGACTTTCCAAATTAATCACATCAAATCCTTAACCAGATTTAAACCAGTTCGCGACCAGAAGTGATAGTAGTCACGAAAAAGGGTTTTTAGGTGATTTTACATAGCTGTACCCAGATATTGGATCACTGGAGATAATGAGTATTACCAAACCCGGGTCAATTAACCTCAGTTTAGTCATAGCATTTTGGATATTGTTGACGGTTTTATAAATAAATCTAGAAAATTTATCATCACGTAACGAGTACTTTGATAGATAAGTTGTATTTACATATTTATAGTTATAGCCCTTATATTCTAGGGCGGTAACCATTTGATACACTTCACTTAAATTAATACCAAATACGTAATTTCCTGAGACTTCAAACCTTTGATCATCTATGGTCTCGCCCCTCAGTACTGACTTGATAAAAGCTCGTAAGTACCATTTTAGTCCAAATCCCGCAGCTAAGGGCTCTATGAAAATGACACCTTTTTTTGCAACCCTCAAAAACTCGTAGAATGCTACTGGAGGTCTAGGAAAGTGGTGATAAGATTCTTTACATATAACCCAATCAAATTCATTTTCTGCATAACTTAATTTTTCAGCATTTTCCGCTCCAACACTAAAATCTTTCCCAAAATGATCCCTGACAAACTTTATTTGATTAGATTCAAGGTTTGTAGAGGTCACATTGAAGATCCCTCTATCAAGTAATGCAATTGCATCAACACCAGTATCACCGACTATTAGACATGAATGATCAGGTTTAATAGGTTTGAATGCTGCGTTATATAGCTCATCGGATTGCTTAGCCCCATTGCTATTAGGAAACTTCAATACATCAGGTATGTTTTCTTCAACCGATTTTGCTTGTTGTTTTAATTTTTTTTCAACTGCAGAGTCATTCATGGCATTTCCTCCTAAGTTTAGGTTTATTGTTTTACATATTATGATCCATATCTCTACAAAAATTTACGACACGTACATAGACAAACAGCCTTTCTATGTAATTGATCTAATGGAGCCCCTAATGGCTTTTATTACACATACCTATTGTAATTTTCTTTGAACTTCGAACTCTGAACTTTCACACACAGAGCATAAGCAATGGACATAATGACAATACCAAAACTGTAGGTGAATACTGACCAAGTAAAAGAAGCCACAAAGTAGCTAGCCAACAGTAATTTAAATATCTTGAAATCGCCGTCATAACGTCTTAACGCAATCATAATAACTATAACGAAAGACGATAAACCAATTGACCCAAATCGCATGCCAATATCTACAATACCCGCGTCGACAACACCCAATGTTGCGGAAAAGCTTGAGGGAGCGGCATCTTTGATAGGAGTGCCCAGTGCAGATGTCTCATCAATGAATCCATAGCCGAGCATTGGCTCGTCCAAGAAATACGTCAATCGGAAAGCGTTAATATCCAAGCGAGAGCCAAAAGCTCCCTCTAATAGCGTGACTTGATTAAATATATTGAGTATGCCCGTTTGCAATGACGCACTGGACAAGATCAACAGCAGAGTCATAAATCCTAAAAAAGTAAATGCCAGATCCATAAATTTAATACGCCGGGATATCTCTAGGTTATAAAGATAGTGCGCACCTATAACTACGGTAGATGCTAGTGCGACTGAATCATGGGGTTGAATCCATAAAAATAAAAATAAAATAAGAAAAGAACTCATTCGGACGCTCGAGAACTTTACTCTCAAATCGTTATAAGCAAGTAACACACCCAGCAACATGACTGTTGCATATCTAATATGAAGGCCCTCATAAGATGAGAGAGAGACAGGTTCATAGCCCGCAGGGAAAACGCCGAAAAGCAGGTAGACAATACAAATCAACCCCAAGTAGTAAGATACAGAAAAAACAATTAACTTGATAAATCTTGGCGTTATTGAGCGATGAGCAAGTAAATACGGAATTAGCAATATAGAAAGGAACCCTTTTCCATCAGTAACGCTGGCAGTTAAATTAGACCAACCATTAAAGATGGGATAGAGAATACCGAACAAGAAAAGCACAATGTAAATTCTGACAATTCTTTCTGAAAATATAGATCGGACTCCATATCTGACTAAAATTGGAACAATAGTGGCTAAGTTTGCGAAGAAATTTAAATTTTCAAAAGACAATGGTAATAATGAATCTGCATGTATAAAACCTAAGGCCCCACTAAAAATCCAAACATAAATAACTAAGAAAAACTTCGGCAGGAAATATGCCAATGACGACATGAAAAATAATATGATTAGCAACAAACTAAGCAAGCATTCTCACTCCTTTGCGAACCAAGTATTATTGACATTATCAACCACAATTTTTCGAGGACTTAATCTATTGAAACCTACCACCATACTGTTGTTAGGAATATCTTTTGTTATTACGCTGTTGGCACCGATCAACACATGGTCACCTACCTCGACCGGACCTCCTAAAACACAATTTGGACCAATCCATACATTACTGCCTACTCTTGGTAAAAAAATAGTTTCGCCATCTTCAGAGCGACTTTTCCTTTGATTACCACCAACTGTAACTCCTTGGCATAGTGTGACACCCTCTCCTAGCTGTACTCCCGGACTTATAATCACATCTCGGGGATGCGGAAAAAATAAGCCCCCTCCGATTTCGGTATCTGGGAAGATTTCAATACCGTAAACACGCCTTAACCTTAATCTCGCTAACAACGATATAAATGAATTACCAAGAAGAATGCATCTGACTAACAGCACAACGCGAACGCTTCTTTTCTTAGACAACCATAAAAGTTTACCCCAGCCAACAGTAGCGCCCTGAAACGTATAATCAAGACGTCTTAAATCTAAAGAAATTACTGAAAGAAAATTAGCTTTCATAACGAGACCTATAAAAAATCACAAAAACATAGCAAAGAGATCCTAGCGCCAAGGGAATGCTATAGGCCAAAGTCACCCTCAAAAGAAGATCCAGATGATATAAACTAAAAAACAGCATTACGTTTAAAAAAAACTGGACTGCTTTTATCTGAAATGAAAGTGAAGCATCACCTTGACTCCATAAAGCTTTCAAAGCGGGTTCGCATACTCCGGTTAAAGCAATGCATGCTAATAGGATAAAGAGGATCTCGGAAGCCGATGATTCAAGGCCAATGTAATTTAATATGAACTCAGACAAAAAATAAAAAGTGGCAAGACCACTGAGATAGAGCAAAAACAAAAAACTTGTCATATTTTTTACTAACCTAAAGGTATCTTTACCCTTCAATACCATCAATCGAAAATAGGCATGAAGATGAGTTGAGAACGCATTAAGAAGACCACATGCCGCTAAAGCAAGCTTCAAGCCAATATCAAAAACACCGTGAGCAACCCCACCCCCAAAACTAGTTGCGATAAGCAACCGGTTAAACGGTATAAAAAGGCCTGTTAAGAAGCCAAATCCAAAAAAGTATCTCGATTCCAACATTATGTGCTTGAAACTAATCACCGAGCTTCTTGGACTCCCTCTGGTAAAGACGACATATATATGGGTTTGACTGACTACAGCAGTTGTGAAAAAAGCTATGCTAGTGACCATATACAATTTAACTAAATCAGCGTCATAAATAATAGCAACAGAAGCGAAAAGATATAGGACTATTGTTTGCAAAAACGAGTATGCATTGGCCAGATATACTTTATTAATCGCCTCAAAAAATCCCTTTGAATAATCTAAAACAAGGGAACTCATACAGCACAGGCTTAAACTTATTATCGCTTGAATGGACTGTAGTTTAGTTAGCCCAAACATTTCCACATTGCTACGCTCGAAAATCAACACCACTGAAAGAGTAACACCCACTATACAAACTAACATAAATATCAAAAATCGCTTTACTCCAAACCAGTAAGAGAAATGATCGTTTTTATGGGCCATATTCTGAATAAGCGATTTAGATACCCCTAAGACCAATAAACTACCTATTCCTTGAGAAATAAAAATGTAAGCCCAAAGTCCGTAAGTCTCTAATCCAACATTTGAAATTATAAATGGAATACACAAAATACTGATTAGGGCACTACCAATAGTGTTTACCAGCGCAGAAGATGTACTAGTTATAAAATTTAGATTTTTATCTTTAATAATTAAGTAACCTCAGGCACTTCCCTTTGAATATATCAAAAGAGATCAATCTTGAAGTCTTTGCATCAACTACAAACCTATCCTCTAAAATATTGAGAGTATGAATCCCTTCTTTGTAATGCCACGTCGCTTCCGGCTCAATTGACTCTATATAAGTCTCGACATATTCTTTTTCGGTAAGCAATTTAATCTCATACACATGGATTCTCGCTCCATATTTACCAGAGCAGTCTTGAGTAAACCTCAATAATTTGTCTTCATTGACTATAGGGCGTCCAGCAGATCGAGAATTGAATGGATTAGGCATAAATGGACTATATTCTGTTCTTTTAAAATCTATGCTTTTAGTGCTTGAAAACCAAATCGACATCTGGTGATTTTCATCACTACCAAATAGCCATAACTGTGATTTATATTCTACGATACAGGGGTCAGCTACAGCTTCCTCTAACAAGACGATACTGTTCTCTTCGTCAATATCACCATCTTGCAGAATATAAGCTTTTAGTATTCCTTCGGTCTGAGATTCACATATAAAATACCGCTGTTCTCCTACCTCAAAAGTAGATGGGAACGAGAGATGTCGACTGTTATCTAAAAACATAGCAGATCGAACTAGTTGATTTTTTGAATTTAAGTCGTATTTCCCAATCGTCCCTCTTCTGGTTTTATGTGAGTAGTCCTCTAAAAGAACTTGCACACCATTTCCCGAATTAAATAGATAGGGATCAGCAATAAACCCGTCACCAAGAGGATAATAACTCCAAGCAAGACTTTCAAAATCCAAGCCTAGAGCACTTATGTTTGGATCAATCTTTCCCACTCCGACACACCAGTAGTCTGCCATAAACCATGTGGTCAATAAGTATTGAACTTTTTGTAAAAAAGATTTAATAAAGAATCGCAACATTTCACTATTCTCAGGCATCCTATAGACAGCACCTAAATTACGATCAATTTCGGATTCTTCGATTAGGGGGATTCCATTCAAAATTTTCTTGACAACTTGTGTTGCAGCGCGACACCCAGAAAATTGAATCTGATTAAGTCTCTCACCATAATTGAGCCCTTCGTTCCTAATAAAGAATCTCTCAAGAACAATCCCTCCATCAAGAACGGGAGACAGTTTTTGTAAAATACCGCCCGTGGTTTTTTCACCATAGAAATACTCCCAGAAACATGCTGGTCTCCCACGGTAGTGACGTTCGTCCCCATGATGGTGTGACCAAACGCCATGTTTGGCACTGTTTAAAATATCTCCCTGAATTATGCCAATTCCAAAAAGAAGAATCACATCTAGATTTAAATCCTGCAATTCATCAAGCACGGCATTGTCAAATTTATAAGAAAATTTACCTTGGGTAAGCACAGTTGTGCGCATGGAGCGACAACCAAACTTGTCAATTTCATCTGTTGTTTTTTTGATCGTTCTACTATGCAACCTATAAAATAACTTAAAAAGCAGATTTTTACTAAAAAATTTAGACAACACTCCCTTCCAATTAGGTGAGGCTGCCAGAGTGGGTTTGTCTGCAATTAGGTGTAAAGTAAATTCCACTTCGTCAATAGAATGAAGATTCTCAAGACACTGCATTACCCATGCAGACTGCATATGCTCTTCGGTAATTACTGCAATTTTAAAAGCCAAAATAGCTCCTTGTTAAGCCTAATACATTGGGTCTTCTAGAGATTCGATGCAGTTGGTTTGTCTCTGGCTAAATTGCATATATCCAGATAGTAGTTATCATGCTTATTGACGAATGCGGATACTCCGAAGTTGCGCCTAGATGATATGTAACCCTCAGCTGCAATCTTTCGTCTGAATATCGTATCACTCAAAATAAACTCAATTGCACTTGTCCATGCAGACGGATCTGAGTAATCAACAACGATACCGTCAACTCCGTTTCTTACGATTTCAGGAAGCGCTCCCATATTAGAAACAATAACCGCGGTTCCCGATCTCATCGCCTCGATAACAGCAATACCAAAACCTTCAGACACTGCGGGATGAACGTATAGATCTGCGTCTCTCAATAAAGACCCAACATCCTCTGTATAACCCAAGATCTCGATATTATTTTCTAAACCCAGCTTTCTAATGAGCATTCGTAGTTTTACTTTCAAAGGACCATCTCCAGCTATTCTTAAAACTGGATTAAGCCTGCCATTTTTCCTAATAACAGACATAGCTTGAACCAGAACCTCTAGATTCTTGTGCTCGTTCAACCCACCAATAGTCAGTAGCGCAGGATGACCCTGCACATTAGGAACCTTCTCTAAAGACAATCTTCGCGATGTACCATTTGCTATAACTTTGGTGTCAACCTCTTCTAAAATAGGAAAAATCGAGCTCCAAGATAAGCGTACATAGTTCGAGACAAAAATTACTCCATCAAACCTTCTCAAAGAAATATTTAGAAGAATTTTTTTAAAGAATCCTGATTGCTCTCTTTGGCCAACGCAACTAAGCATTATTTTTGATGAGGGGCAAAGCAACTTAATAATGCTACCTAACACGATTCCCCTATCAAAATAGCAATGCACCACGTCGGCTTTTAAATACCAAAGTTTACTGATGAGATTTACTACCTGTTTAATCTCTCCAAGAGCACCAGTGTGATTCCATCTTGTGACCTTTACTCCGGCATTTTTGAACTTTTCAGCTCCACTATCATTAACCGACTTATCACCCCACTCACTCGTGCAAAGAATTTCATGACAAAACTGACTCAAAACGCACAAATCATAGGTCTTTTTTGGGGTTCCACCATATTGATTCAGGCTTGGTAATAAATGAATAATCTTCATAACCAAAGAGTCTCTAAAGTCTTACTGTGGTTTTAAATGCAAGGAATACAGAACAGAAGGTCTTTATTATTAGCGACCTATGTCATCACGAAATATATTTTTATAATCAAAAATAACCGCATTTTGTTTTCCAAATTCGATTATTTTTGACAAGCCAAGGTCCCTGAATTGATCATGTCCAACTGCGATAAATATCGCATCATAATCAGCGCCTGGATCCTGGATAAGATTTATACCAAAGTGATCGACGGCATCCAAAGGTGAGACATTTGGATCGTAAACATCTACACACCCAACTTTTCTATCTAAGTACTCTACCAAATCAGCTACCTTTGTATTTCGAATATCAGGACAATTTTCCTTGAATGCAAATCCAAGAATTAATATCTTTGCCTCCCTTCTTGGCAAACGTTGATCGTCTATTCTTTCTAGTAATTGTTCCCCCACTACCGAGGGTATTGCTTCATTAATTTTTCTCGACGCAAGGATAATATCAGGGATAATTCCAGCTTCTCCCGCTTTCTTAATCAAGTAGTAAGGGTCCACTGATATACAGTGCCCCCCAACAAAACCAGGCTGAAAATCAAGAAAATTCCATTTAGTTTTTGCAGCCTCAAGAACTTCATGAGTATCAATATTCAATTTGGAAAAAATCATAAATAGCTCATTCATAAAAGCAATATTCACATCTCTCTGGATGTTTTCAACGACTTTTGATGCTTCGGCAACCTTGATAGACGGCGCCTTATAAACTCCAACTTTGACCACTACTGAATAAAGATTAGCTACTCTATTTGCTATTTCAGGAGTAGAGCCGGACGTTACCTTGACGATATTTGGCAGCCTATTGACTTTATCACCAGGATTGATCCTTTCGGGACTGTAACCCGCAAAAAAATCTTCGTTATAGATATATTTAGAGCGCTCCTCGATTATTGGGATACATACATCTTCTGTAGCGCCAGGATAGACAGTGGATTCAAAAATCACTATATCCTCTTTAGAGATCACATCACCAATTAACTTACAAGCTCCAATCAATGGCCCAAAGTCTGGCATCTTTGAATGAGTTATTGGTGTTGGGACTGTAACGATATAAATATTGCATGCATTAAGGTCAAGATGATCATGAGTAAACGTCGCATGCTCTGCTTTTAAAAAGTCATCTTTAGAACTCTCTAAATTGATATCAGATTTATCGCGACACCCTAGTATACGCTTTCGATTTATATCAAAGCCAATGGTTTTGAAGTGCCTTCCAAACTCGAGACAAAGGGGCAGACCGACGTATCCTAGACCTATGATGCCGATTACATTATTAACATTTTTCATGGCAATACCATTTCAAGAGTGTTGGTTAAAATCAAGGGAGAGAAGTTTACAAACGGGGGAGAATAAAAGCTATTATGTATAGACTTTTACAGAAAATAAAAATATCTTTAACTTTCTTTGATAAGAAAAGACTCTTTTAAAATAAGATCAATGAAGGATTTTGAACAAGCATGGTAATCCCCTACTGCTGATTTTCCTCCTAAACATTTGGAGATGACGAATTCACGGGACTTATAATCTATATTTCCGACCAAATAACCATTAGCTGATAGCAAATCATGGATCCCTTGTAACTCTTTTAAAGAACTTAACCCATTCGCTTCAAATGATATTAACTTTGGCTTGCAATGACCTAATATTTTTTTCATCCCTTTAAAAACACTAAATTCGTGTCCTTCCGTGTCAATCTTGACATAAGAAGGACACCCGAATAAATCTGCCATGTCATCTAATTTAACGCTTTTTACGGATAGTTCGGATAAGTTACTATCTCGTTCGACAACCGAATTTACTGCAGATCCTGGATCATCCAGAAATTTAACGAAGCCACTCTCGGAGCTGATTGCAACATTTACAACCAATTCTGGATTTATATTGTTCAATGAGAAATTATCCCTCAAGATGGATCCAGTCTTAGGATGCCCTTCAAATGCTACCACTTTTGCCCCAGCATCCGAGCATATGAGGCTGAATGGACCCACGTTAGCACCTACATCAAAAAATAAATCGTCATGACCAATAAATTCTTTGAGGAACAGCATAAGATCTTTATCATAAAGGCCCACCACAAAGCACTTTTCAGAAATAGTACAATTAGGGTTCATTAGAAGCTTTATATGCTTATGATCTCTAAGAGAAGAAACTCTAGCCGTACGAAAAATATATTTATAACATTTAGAAACGAAAAATCTAATTATGGTTTAGAAACGATCGTTTAAGCTGTTATTCCTGCCCTTAAGACCATTTCTGGCTTTCAAGTGAATTTTAAGGGAACCTAACATTACCCGCACCCTACTTGACTGGAAATCCAAGAATAGGTCTTTTCGACACCTGTCCTGAGACTTTGGGAAGGCCTCCATCCGAGTTTCTCATAAATCAACTGATTATGAGAATTTCTTCCTCTAACTCCTTGAGGACCATCAATATGATTAATGCCAACATTTTTTCCAGAGCACCCTCTAGCGAGATCGACTAGATGATTAATAGTGACCATTTCATCAGAACCAATATTTACAGGGCCTTCAAAGTCTGATCGCATCAATCTTATAGATCCCTCAACGCACTCATCAATGTATAAGAAAGACCTAGTTTGACACCCATCACCCCAGATCTCGATTGAACCGCCATCCTCCGCTAGAAGAACTTTCCTGCAAATAGCCGCAGGAGCTTTCTCTTTGCCACCCTGCCAAGTTCCCTCAGGCCCAAATATATTATGATATCTAGCGACCTTACAATTCATGCCATGATTCCGGTTATATGCAAGATACAAGCGTTCTGAAAATAGCTTTTCCCAACCATATTCACTATCTGGATTTGCCGGATAAGCACTATCTTCTGAGCAATTAGGATTGTCAGGGTCAAGTTGATTATGCTCAGGATACATGCATGCAGAGGAAGAATAGAAAATATTTTTATTATTCCTTTTTCTGCATGCTTCTAAAACATTAAGGTTGATTGTCGCTGAGTTGTGCATAATATCAGCATCATTTTCACCGGTGAAAATATAGCCCGCACCACCCATATCGGCTGCAAGCTGATATATTTCATCAAATTTTTGATCCACAACCCTATCTACTAGGTTTTGATCACGCAGGTCGCCAATAACAAAGTCATCAGCCTGCGTTTCGGAAAAATCCGGATATTTCAAATCCACACCTCGAACCCAAAATCCTTCTAACTTCAAACGATTTACAAGATGTGAGCCTATAAACCCACCAGCTCCACAAACCAAAGCAGTTTTCATAAATATTCCCCTAAATAATGATAAATTTACTGTAATTTCCTACAACCCACAAATTAATTAGCCCGCCCATACACATCAGCGTACCTAACAATATCATCTTCACCGAGATAATCTCCCACCTGAACCTCTATTAATTCCAAGGGAACATCTCCAGGATTTTCTAAAGCATGGACGACTTCTTTACCATGGTATGTAGACTCATTAACACTGAGAATACTCCACTTGTCTCCATAATGAACCCGTGCCTGACCAGCCACTACCACCCAATGCTCTGACCTATGATAATGCATTTGCACACTCAACTTGGCACCCGGATTAACTGTTAATTTCTTCACTTGATACCCATCAGCAATATCAATAGAGTCGAATTTCCCCCAAGGCCGATATACGTCTCGATGTAAATCCCATTCATTGCGTGAATCGGCTTTTAATTTCTGTGCTATGACTTTTGCGTCTTGGACACTATCTTTGTGGGCTACCATAAAGGCATCTTTCGTAGAAACAATGATCAAATCATGGACACCAATCGCTGCCACTAAAGTATTGCCCGCTTCTATGTAGGAATTCGTTGAGTTATGAAGGATCACATCACCACCGATGAAATTTCCTTCACTGTCTTTTTTACTGATATCCCAAAGTGATGACCAAGAGCCTATATCGCTCCAACCTGCATCCATCGGCACAACAACTGCATCTGAAGTTTTTTCCATTACAGCATAATCAACAGATTCAGAGGGGCATGCCTCAAAAGCTTCTTTGTTAACTCTCAAGAAATCAAGATCGCCCTTAACTTCTAGCATTGATGCCTGACATTGCTCAAAAATGTCGGGGCGGGATGCCTTTAGCTCCTCAAGATATCTGCTTGCTCTGAATAAGAACATACCGCTGTTCCAATAGTAGTCGCCTGAATTTAAATAACCCTCAGCGTCCTCTGATTTTGGCTTCTCCACAAACGCGGCCACCTCAAAACCTTTGCCTAGGTCCTCCCCCCGCTTAATATATCCATAGCCAGTATTGGGATCGGTAGGCACAATTCCAAAAGTGACAAGCTTACCTTCTTCTGCTAGAGGAATTGCTCGTATAACAGCCTCCCTGAACGCGGCTTCATCTTGTATAACATGGTCAGCGGCAAGAACCAGCAATAAAGGATCATCTTTTGCAGCTAGTGCAGCCAATGCAATAGCCGGCGCAGTATTACGGCCAACCGGTTCAAGAATAATGGACCCTAGCTTAT
>TARA_B110001469_G_scaffold126723_1_pt1 | contig 17765 bp, 17 predicted proteins | sample TARA_B110001469 | Tara Oceans TARA_B110001469 (sample SAMEA4397034) | marine metagenome | biome: Polar Biome; feature: [SRF] surface water layer (ENVO:00010504); material: water (ENVO:00002006), including particulate matter (ENVO:01000060) such as... | depth 5 m
ACGTACTTATAAAATCAGCTACCATTCTTGATGATAAAAGCGATTTCCACAATCAAACTCAAGACATTTTAGTTGAAAACGGTTTCATTACTCAAATTGCTAAATCTCTCAAAAACCCAAAAAAATATCCTGTAATAGAATTAGAAAACCTCCATGTATCTAGTGGTTGGTTTGACAGCAGTGTATCGTTTGGAGAGCCAGGGTATGAAGAGCGTGAAACAATTGCAAATGGATTACAAGTAGCGGCAACTTCTGGGTTTACAGACATTGCCCTCAATGCGAATACAAATCCCGCGATTGACTCGCATTCAGACATTGCGTTTGTGAAGTCCAAAGCTGCGAATTCTGCGACCAACCTCCACCCTATTGGAGCGCTTACCAAAGGAAGCGAAGGCGTTGATCTTGCTGAATTGTTTGATATGAAATCCACTGGAAGCATCGCTTTTGGAGATTATAAAAAACCGATTGAAAACCCAAACCTCCTCAAAATAGCCTTGCAATACGCATCCAGTTTTGACGGCTTGGTACACTCCTTCCCACACGAATCTAGAGTGGCCACAAAAGGGGTGATGAATGAAAATATAACAAGCACACGACTCGGATTGAAAGGACTGCCAGCATTGGCGGAAGAATTACAAATTGCACGTGATTTATTTCTTTTAGAATACACCGAAGGAAAACTACACATACCAACAATTTCTACTGCAAAATCAGTGGATTTAATACGGGAAGCCAAAGCAAAAAAACTAGATATTAGTTGCAGTGTCGCCATCCACAACCTCCTGTTTACAGATGAGAGTTTAAACGACTTTGACACTAATTTTAAAGTGAATCCTCCCTTGCGAACTCAATCCGATATAGAAGCACTTATTGCGGGAGTCAAAGACGGTACCATAGATATGGTCACATCGGATCATAACCCGATTGACATTGAACATAAAAAAATAGAATTTGATTATGCCAAAAATGGCACGATCGGATTGGAAAGTGCTTTTGGTGCTTTGAATGCCTTATTTACAACCAAAAAAGCAGTGCAATTACTGACGAAAGGAAAGCAACGTTTTGGTTTAAAAACAGATACTATTCACATTGGAAACAGCGCAAAACTGAGTTTATTCAATCCTTCAGAAACCTATGTTTTTGAAGAAAAACACATCGGTTCAAAATCAAAAAACTCGCTTTTTATAGGTTCAAAACTAAAAGGAACAGTTTATGGCATCATTGCGAACAACACCACTTCAATAGCCCTTTAATGATAGAAGATCAAGATATTAAGTCTGGAAAAACCAATGCGCTGATAAGTTATTTTTGGTTGATAGGAGTGATTATCGCCTACAATTCAAATGCGAATACAAAAAGCCAATTCGCCTATTTTCACATCCGTCAATCTTTGGGTTTATGGCTGACCTTAATGGCGTTGGGCTACACTGTAGGACACTTTGATAATTTGCAAATTACCATTTCATTTTGGATGGCGTTTGGAATTCTATTTATTTATGGATTTTCGACGGCCTTATCAGGAAAAATGATTCCAATCCCTTTGGTTGGAAAATTCTATCAAAAAGCTTTTAAAAATATTAAATAAATGAGTGTAAAACTCCCATTAGTTCATATTTCCAGACCGTCCACACTCAAAGAAAACGCACCCTTATTGGTGATGCTTCATGGGTATGGCAGCGATGAAAATGATTTGTTTTCGTTTGCCTCTGAACTTCCAGAAGAATTATTCATTATTTCCATAAGAGCTCCTTACCCACTTCAGCCGAATGGAAACGCTTGGTATGCCATTAATTTTGATGCAGAACAAAATAAATGGAACGATAACGATCAGGCGAAATCTTCTATGAAAATTTTGGTCGATTGTATTGACAACGCTTGTAAAGAGTATCCTGTCGATCAAACTAATGTGACACTCTTAGGTTTTAGTCAAGGCACCATTTTAGGAATGGCAACGGCTTTGAATCACCCCACAAAAATTAAAAATATCATTGGTTTAAGTGGGTATGTAAACCATGATATTTTACCCGATAATTTAAAAGAAATGGATTATTCGAATCTTAATTTCTACTGTTCTCATGGCAGCGTTGATCAAGTGATTCCAATTGATTGGGCACGACAAACACCTGTGTTTTTGAAGTCTTTAAATATCCAACATACCTACAGCGAATTTCCTGTGGGACATGGTGTTGCCCCTCAAAATTTCTATGAATTAAGAGATTGGATTTCGACTAAAATTTAGAACACCTATAACGAAGATTCTGCAGTAGATACGTCTGTTTCCTTTTCAGCCTCTAAAAGAGTGGCTTCTGAATTTGAGGTTTCTAAGACTTCAATTTTAGTTTTAAATTTTTTGATGTCTTTTTCGTATTTATCAATAATAGATTTGGAGTTCACATACTGGAACACATTGACTAAGATTGAAAACATGAATAAGTAAAGGTATATTTTTCCTTTCATTTTAGATGGATATTTGTAGTTGATCGTAAGCGAGATAAACGTTTGGCGGTAAGTTTTTTTGCACGGCTTCATGAAAGCCTAAATGATGACTCAGATGGGTCAAAAAAGCTCTTTTTGGGTTGACCAGTTTGATAAAAGCCAAGGCTTCTTCGAGATTAAAATGAGAGACATGCGGCTCAATGCGCAAGGCATTGATCACCAAAACGTCTAAGTCTTGAAGTTTTTCAACCTCCAAATCGGAAATTGTTTTTGCATCGGTTATATAGGCAAATGTGTCCATTCGAAAACCAAAAATGGGCAGTGAATTGTGAAGCACGTTGATGGGCTGTATTTCTTTGGGGCCCACAGAAAAAGGAACATCCGTAATTGGATGTGCATTTAAAGTCAGTACTCCGGGGTATTTATTTTCGGTGACAAAAATATAATCAAAACGTTTGTAAAGTGATTTCAAAACGCGTTCGTGTGCATACACATCAAGGGCGCCCTGTCTGTAAAAAAAAGGTCGTAAATCGTCCAAACCTGCGGTATGATCGCTGTGTTCGTGCGTGAAAAGAATAGCGTCTATTTGGGTGCAATCGGTGCGTAAGAGCTGTTGCCTGAAGTCTGGACCACAATCAATTAAGACTGAAAAATCGTCCCACTGAACGAGTGCCGACACCCTAAGACGTTTATCCCTAGAGTCTTCACTCAAACATACAGGATGCATGCTTCCAATAATTGGAATCCCTTGTGAAGTTCCCGTGCCTAAAAATGTAATTTTCAATGAATGATTAATTTCAACAAAAATAGGCTATTTTTTTTGTAAGCTTATCTAAAATGATACCTTTGTGAGGTAAACTACTTAATTTTAAAGATGGAAATAACGCTTAAAGGGGATGCTGTCATTGAAAGCATTCCTTCATTAAAAGACAAAGCTTTAAGAATAAATTTGAATGAAAATATCTACGGAACTTTTGCAGAAATTGGTGCCGGACAAGAAACGGTAAGACATTTTTTCAGAGCTGGAGGTGCTTCAGGAACCATTGCAAAAGCCATGTCTGCTTACGACAAATCTTTTAGTGATGCGATTTATGGAACTGAAAAAGAGAATCGGTATGTGACCGAAGATCGGTTAAAAAAAATGCTCTCTCATGAGGTGATGTTGATTGAAGATCGACTTTCTAGAGAAGAATATCCAAATAAAATGTTTTTCAGTTATGCGAATACCGTCGCAACGATTGATTTTGCAAAACGTTTTAAAGGCCATGGATGGGTTGGAATCCGCTATCAAATTGATGCCGAACAAGAAGAGTACAACGAAATTACACTGCACATTCGATTTAAAGAAACCGATGCACGACTGCAACAAGAAACGCTCGGAAAATTAGGAACCAACCTCATATATGGTGCATTTTACAAATACAATCAACCAAAAAAATTATTAAGATACCTATACGATCACATTGATAAAGACCAGTTAGAAATTGATACTATCAATTTTTCTGGACCTGACTTTAAAGAGGTCGATAACCGACTGATGAGTTTACAGCTCTTAAAAAATGGGATGACGGATGCCGTTATGTTTGCTCCTGATGGCAACAATGTATTGCCGGCACGGGTGTTGTATAAGAAAAATATCTTAGCATTTAGAGGGAGTTTCAGACCTGTTACAAAGGTTAACATGGATATGTATGAGAAATCATATCAAATGTTTTTAAACGAGAATAAAGTTCAAAAAGAAAATACGCGCGTGGTTTTTGAAATCACCTTGTCCAACCTCAGAGCTTCTGGGGGCGAAATTGATGAACAAGACTTTATGGACCGATCGCGACTGCTGGGTTCTCTCGGACAAACGGTTTTGATTTCTAACTTTCAAGAGTATTACAAGCTTGTAGAATATTTTAATCTATACACCAAAAACCGCATGGGCTTATCGATGGGGATCAATAACTTAATTGATGTTTTTGATGAGAAATATTACCGCCATTTAAGTGGAGGTATTTTGGAAGCGTTTGGAAAACTATTTAATAAGGATCTCAAAATCTATTTGTATCCCATGTTAAATGAAAACAACACCATGACTACGAGTGAAGATTTGAAAGTTCACCCACGTATGAAGGAACTTTATAAGTATTTCAAATTCAATGGTAAACTGGTGGATATTAAAAATTACGATCCTGAAATTCTGAATATTTTCTCCAGAAAAGTATTGAAAATGATTTCAAATGCGGAACCGGGATGGGAAGAAATGCTGCCAGAAGGGGTTTCTGATATCATCAAAGAACAAAAGTTATTTGGGTACGAAGCTTAAAAGCGCTCCATAAATTCATAAAAAAAGCGACCAATAGGTCGCTTTTTTTATTTTTATTTTAAAATCTGCCCTGTATGCTCTTTGGTTTTTACTTTTAGGATGATGTCTTCAATCACACCTGCTTCGTCAATCACAAACGTAGTTCGGTGAATGCCGTCGTATTCTTTGCCCATGAATTTTTTAGGGCCCCAAACACCAAAGGCGTTGATCACTGTTTTGTCTTCATCCGCTAACAAAGGATAGGGAAATCCGTATTTCTCTTTAAAGTTGGACTGGCGTTTGGCGCTGTCTGCACTCACACCAAGGACATCATAACCTTGGGCTGTAAAACGGCTGTAATTATCACTTAAATTACAGGCTTCAACGGTGCATCCAGGAGTGCTGGCTTTGGGATAGAAAAACAACACGAGTTTTTTTCCTTTGTAATCTGCTAAAGAAACGGCATTTCCAGCCTCGTCTAAGGATTTAAAATTTGGAGCCGTATCGCCTATTTGTAATGTTGTCATAATTAGTATCTTTGGTTATCACAACAAAGATAAACGAATGACAAAAACTGAGAAGGTAAATTTTGTTATAAAAACCTTAAAAGATTTTTATCCTGAGATCCCGATTCCCCTAGATCATAAAGATCCCTACACCCTTTTGATTGCGGTGTTGTTATCCGCACAATGTACGGATGTGCGTGTGAATAAAATTACGCCCCTTCTATTTGCCAAAGCCGACAACCCCTATGACATGGTGAAACTAACAGTGGAAGAGATCAAAGCAATTATACGGCCCTGTGGATTGTCGCCTATGAAAAGTAAAGGGATTTATGGCTTGTCAAAAATTATCATAGAATCGCATAACGGAGAAGTACCGCAGAGTTTTAGTGCGTTGGAGGCCTTGCCTGCGGTGGGTCATAAAACGGCGAGTGTGGTGATGGCACAGGCGTTTGGCGTGCCTGCTTTTCCTGTGGATACACACATTCATCGCCTGATGTACCGATGGAACCTGACGAATGGTAAAAATGTAGTGCAGACGGAAAAAGATGCCAAACGTTTATTTCCAGAAGCATTGTGGAACGATCTGCACCTGCAAATTATTTGGTATGGCCGTGAGTACTCCCCTGCCCGTGGGTGGAATTTAGACGCGGATGTCATTACCAAAACGATTGGACGGAAAACAGTGATTGATGCCTATTATAAATAACTCCAAAAATCTTAATATGTGGAACGGATCTTAAAGTTTCCACTATTTAAAACACACTTCTAGGAGGGTGAAACACCCTCTATTTCATTTATTTCACCCCACATTATTTATTTCTTTTAAAACACAAGTAATTTACTGTCAGTTATTTAAGTTGAAATTTATTGTGTATTTTTTGGAATTTTTAAAAATATGTCATAGGTTTGAGTGATGAAGATCCCGAATCTAAATCTTAGTAAGTAGCTTGACCGACGTTTAGATATTGTTTTGCTAGAATTATAGAATACTTAGGGAACTGGAGTGGTTCAATACAAGTCGATTTGGGATGTATTGAACCACTCCAAACAAGATATAATGGAAATATAAACCACTAGTGGTTTATATACACCAGTTGTGCATAATGCTGAAGAAACACCTGAACTTAAAATAAACATCTCTGATTGCGGAAAACCGTAAAGAAGAAATAAAACGAATTAAGAATTTTGTAAACTAACCAAACCTATAAATATGTCAAAAGTTATTGTCACTATCGGAATTATAATCGGATTCATTTTCTTGTTTGGAGTTATAGTAGCATCGAATAAAGGAAGTGGAACACCTGGACTTTTAGGACTAATCCTTTTTGCTGGAATGATTGCAGGAATTCGAGCCGTTTGGAAAAAACCTTCGATAAAAAATGAAATTTCAGAAACTGACAAACATCAACTTGACAAAAGAGATTAATTGTGTTTAAAGATTACTATTCCATTCTTGAAATTTCACAATCTGCAACTCAAGCTGATATAAAAATTGCATTTAAAACTCAAGCTATAAAGTGGCATCCCGATAAAAACATTGGAATTGACACTACTACGAAGATGCAAGAAATCAATGAAGCGTATCTAATACTTAAAGATAGTGATGCGAGAAGAAGGTACGATATAGAATATACGAATTTCAAAGAATTTAAAAAGCAAGAACAATATAATCGTGCCGAAAATAAAAACAAAAAAGAAGAGAAAACTTATTCAAAATCAACATCCTATGAATATAAAGTAAAAGATGAAACTTTAGAGGAATGGATGCGAAATGCTCGAAAACAAGCTGTGGATTTAGCAAAACAGACTTTAAAAGAAATTGGAGAATTAAGTGTAGAAGCAACTAAACAAGCTGGAGCGAAAATGTTTCAAATGCTTATTTTTTATTCAATTTCAGGATTTATAATTATGCTTTTATTTAAGGCTTGCAACTAAAAACTAACCAATATGAAAAACCTAAAAAATTATTTTACTGTCTTTTTATTAATCCTATTTCTAAATTCCTGCGACCAAAAAAGAAATACATCATTTGAGAAGTTCGATTTTGGAAATGGCTATTCAATTGATTTACCAGAAAAATACAGCAAAACCAAAGAACTAACTTGGCAAGCAGGAAAACACTCTTATTTTGACATTAGTTTGGGTCAAATTGGAAATTCAGATTTAAAAACAGAACTGACAGATTATTTAGCTTCTCGAAATACTGATGATTTATTTGATAACAGCAAATTTATAAGAACAGAAGAATTTGAAGAAAACGGAATAAAAGGTATTATTTCATTCTATGAAGAAGACTTGAAAAAACAAGGAGCTGGAATTGTCACTTTAACTTCATACGGAGTTTTTGCAATAGTTCGAAATGACACAGAGCAATTTACAATTAATTCTATGGCATTAAGCGATAATAATTTTACTCAAATTGCTAAAAGCATAAAGTCTATTGCAATGAAACAACAAACTTTAACAATTCCTATTGCCAAGAAGTTTGACAAGAATAAGGCAATACAAGATGGCTACCAAGTATTTCAAGAATACGGATTTATGGTCAAATGTAATAAAGAAATAAAACTAGATAGATTGAGAATTCAACAAATGAAACAAAATGGAATGGATGATAATTCAAAGCCATTTCACGTTTATGATAATGGTACAGATTATAATATTAATGTAAGCAGTTTTGATAGCGTTCTTACAGGACAATCTGAACAAGAAATAATCGATTATAACAAAAATGATTTAGATTATTATCAAACAAAATTTGATGAAATGTCAATTAATAATAATCGAGGCAAGTTTAAAGAGTTTGATGCAGTATTTTATGACAACACACAAAATGGAAGAACTACTAAAGCTGTTTTCTTTCATCACAAAACGAAAAGTTATATGCTTCAAGTTACCGATGATAATAATGTAGAAAAGAAATTTCAGGACTTTATAAAAACATTCGAGATAATATAAAAAGCGCAGAAAGCACTATGCACAACAACAGTAAACGTTGCAAAAGCCCCCGCTGGTGCGCGAATCCATTCGCGTTCCAAATAAATTTTGTAAACCACACGAAAGGATTCGTGCGGTAGCGGCGTTATCGGATTTTTTAACGGAATATTTAGCGATGGAATTTGGCGGTTTGGTTTAATACTTATGTTTTTTGGTTATGGTGCTTATGCTGGTGCAACAGAAAAATAAAAACTATTAAATAAATTAAAGATATGAAAATTGAATGTCGAAATTGCAAAAATATAGAAACAGTGAACACGGGCTTGTTTGTAAAAATCATTGGTGGTGCATTACCTGTTGGGGGGTTTTGGGCTTGGACAACTTATCTGCTTGCTGGTACTGGTTTTGCATTACCTATTGTAATAGCAATGATTGCAGGCGGAACAGGAATGCTTATTTATAAAGATAAAATCGTTGAATGGCTCACAAATAAGAATTATAAATGCTCAAAGTGTGGTGGAATTGGTTGGGATACAAAATAACTCTTCAAATTCCCCCGCTCCCGCACGAATCTTTCGTGTGGGGATCAAACAAGCTAGCTCAGACTTACAATCCGTGCAATAGAAGTCAATTTCCTAACTTAGCGGAACAAAAAAAATCCCAACAACTGTCAGGATTTATAAGATCGCATTCTAATTAATTACAGATTCAAATTTGAGTCCTTTATACACAGAGACTTTCAAAGCTTTTGAATAATTCAAAAGGAAATTTATGGTTTCTGTCTTCGGTTTAAATGTATTAGAATTAGAGAATTTTTCAGTGTAAATTTTTGCCATGAGCCTGTCATTGTTAGTTAGTTAATACTACAACGACAGAATATATACTTTATTTTATCAGGCATTTAATTTGTCAAAACAATATTGTGTTTTTCAATTAATTTACGAAGATTGATCAAGGCATAACGCATTCGTCCCAAAGCCGTATTGATACTCACCCCTGTGTTTTCGGAGATTTCCTTGAAACTCATATCGTTGTACATACGCATCACGAGAACCGTTTTTTGTTCTTCTGGCAACTCCTCTACCAAGGCTCTGATGTCTTCAACAATTTGAGATTGTACCAATTCACCTTCCGCATTTAGAGCGCCATCACTTAATACAGAGAAAATATCAAAATCGCCGCTGTTGTTAAACTTCGGCATGCGGTTGTTTTTTCTAAAATGATCAATCACGAGATTGTGAGCAATACGCATCACCCAGGGTAAAAATTTACCTTCCTCATTATAATTCCCCCGTTTCAGGGTACGAATCACTTTTATAAAGGTATCCTGAAAAACATCTTCCGTCACATCGCGGTCGTAAACCTTCGAATAGATAAAACTGTACAACCGTTGTTGGTGGCGTTTGATGAGTACCGATAAGGACGGTTCATCACCTTGAATATATTGACTTACGAGAGTGGCATCGCTAATAGATTTAGATTTCATAACATTACTTTTAATAGCACACCGTTGGTGTACTGGGTTTAATTAAAATTGAAAAGTAATGTTATTCTATAAGCGTTTATTAAGAGTTATTTTATCAAATATAAGAACAATCTATCTAATTTCACAAATTTATTTTAGTTTTTAATCGTAAGAAGAGCAAAGACCGCTTTAATATTTTTTATATTAATGGTATCTTTGCAACCAAAATTTAACTCACTAAATGCCACTAGACCTTTCAAAATTAAGTCCAAAAGAGCACATTCTAATTAAGGGTGCAAAATTGCACAACCTAAAGAATATAGACGTTGCAATTCCACGACACAAATTGGTAGTCATCACAGGACTTTCTGGATCGGGGAAATCAAGCTTGGCGTTTGACACCCTCTATGCTGAAGGCCAACGACGTTATGTGGAAAGTTTATCGAGTTATGCACGGCAGTTTTTGGGGCGTCTCAACAAACCAAATGTCGATTATATCAAAGGCATTGCGCCGGCCATTGCGATTGAGCAGAAAGTAAACTCTACCAATCCGCGTTCCACCGTTGGAACCACCACAGAAATTTATGATTATTTAAAATTAGTATTCGCGCGTATCGGGAAAACCTATTCCCCTATTTCTAACAATGTAGTGAGAAAAGATACGACCAGCGATGTGATCAATTATATTAAAACGCTTGAAATAGGCGACAAACTGCTGCTCCTTGCTCCCATCCATCTGGAAGAAGGACGAACGCTAGAAAATAAATTACAAGCGCTCCAACACCAAGGATTTGCAAGAATCAAAGTGAAAGATACTGTAAAGCGTATTGAGCAGATTGAAGATTTTAAAAAACTACCAGAAACAATCAGTTTGGTTGTCGATCGGATTATTGTCAAAGGCGAAGAGGATTTTTACAACCGTTTGGCAGATGCGATTGAAATGGCGTTTTTTGAAGGAAAAGGACGTTGTCAGATTGAAAAAATAGAGACTTCTGTCTCCCGTGAATTTAGCAATTCATTTGAACTCGATGGTCAAAAATTCTTAGAACCCAACACGCATTTATTTAGCTTTAACAACCCTTATGGCGCCTGTCCAAAATGTGAAGGCTATGGCGATGTTATTGGTATTGATGAAAGCCTTGTGATTCCAAATACTTCCCTTTCTGTTTATGAAAATGCCGTGTTTCCATGGCGTGGCGAAAGCATGAAATATTTCAGGGATCAACTGGTCAATAACAGCCACAAATTTGACTTCCCAATTCACAAGCCTTACTTTGAATTAGAAGCCAAACACCAAAAGTTGTTATGGACAGGGAATTCTCATTTTACAGGGTTAAATGACTTTTTTGCAGAATTAGAATCCAAAGCCTATAAGGTTCAAAACCGAGTGATGCTATCCCGCTACCGCGGAAAAACAAAATGTGGAAATTGCCATGGAAAACGCTTACGACCTGAAGCCAATTTTGTAAAAGTTGGAGGTGCCTCCATTACCGATTTGGTTGAATTATCGCTTAAAGATATCATTGCATTTTTTAAGACCATCAAGCTAGATGCGAAAGAACGAGAGATTGCAAAACGATTGCTCAAAGAAATTAATAACCGCTTGGAATTTTTATCCAATGTGGGACTGGATTACCTGACTTTAAACCGAAAATCAAACACCTTGTCTGGGGGCGAAAGTCAACGGATCAACTTGGCAACCTCCCTTGGAAGTAGCCTTGTGGGGTCTATGTATATTTTGGACGAACCGAGCATTGGACTGCATTCTAAAGATACCGAACGCCTGATTAATGTACTGAATGCCTTGCGAGATTTAGGAAACACAGTGATTGTGGTAGAACACGATGAAGCCATCATGGCAGCAGCAGATTATGTCATAGATATTGGACCTGAAGCGGGTACTTTTGGTGGCGAAGTGATGGCGAGTGGGACTTACAAATCGCTTTTGAAAAGTAATACTTTAACGGCGCAGTACCTCAATGGAACTCTGGAAATTGAAGTTCCAAAAAAACGACGAACGTCTAAATACAGTGTGACCATCAAAGGCGCACGCGAACATAATTTAAAAAATATTGATGTGACCCTTCCATTAAACATGCTCACGGTTGTGACGGGTGTTTCTGGAAGTGGTAAAAGTACGCTTGTCAAACAAATTGTCTATCCTGCCCTTCTTAAATCCATTGGAGGCTATGGCGAAAAGGCGGGCGAGTTCACAAGTATTGAAGGCAATTTTAGCACCGTTAAGTTTATCGAATTTGTCGATCAAAACCCAATTGGGCGTTCTTCACGTTCCAATCCGGTGACCTATATCAAAGCCTACGATGACATTCGGGCGTTATTCGCGAAGCAAAAATTAAGTGTCTTAAGAAATTACCAGCCCAAACATTTTTCGTTTAATGTAGATGGAGGCCGTTGCGACACCTGTAAAGGCGAAGGAACTGTGACCATTGAAATGCAGTTTATGGCAGATGTCCAACTTGTTTGTGACGACTGCGATGGAAAACGCTTTAAGAAACAAGTGTTGGAAATTAAGTTCAATGACAAAACAATTGATGATGTTTTAAACATGACCATTGACGATGCAGTAGCCTTTTTTGAAACGCACAACGTGACTAAAATTAAAACAAAACTACAGCCACTTCAAGATGTAGGTCTGGGCTATGTGACCCTTGGACAAAGTTCTTCGACCCTCTCTGGTGGTGAAGCACAACGTATCAAACTTGCCTCCTTTTTAGGTAAAGGTTCCAAAGCAGACACGGGGTTGTTTATTTTTGATGAACCTACGACAGGACTTCATTTTCATGACATTAAAAAACTACTCAAATCCTTTAATGCCTTGATTGACAAAGGCCATTCGGTATTGGTCGTTGAGCACAATTTGGAGCTGATTAAATGTGCCGATCATGTGATCGATTTAGGCCCTGAAGGCGGTGCCAATGGCGGCTATGTATTGGCTGAGGGCACGCCAGAATTTATAACTAAATCAAAGAAATCTTCAACAGCTGAGTTTCTTAAAAGTAAATTAAATTGAGTTTGTTTTAACTTTTATTTATTTGACCGTCAGTCAACTAAACTACAGCCGCAATTCTTGGCATGCTGTTTGGTAATACAGAGTTGTGTTTAACTTTTAAAACTTTGTATTATGAGAAAATTATTTTTAGCCCTCGTCACTTTAACCTTATTCGGAACCGTTTCTGCAAGCACAGTTTCTAACCAATCGAGAACTAGTAATTCTTTTGTATTTAATGAACAAGGCATTGAATTTGCTATTTTTAACGATGGACAATTTGATTTTAATGTGCCTAGACAGCGTCAAAATTTTATTCAGTTTTCAAATCATAATGGCCTAAATATCAGTTTCAATACAGGCTATGATTACAGTGCTTATGTTCAATATGATAGTTATGGAGCAGTCATTCAAATTGAAAACACTCCTATATATTATGATTATTATGGACGTATCAGCCAAGCGGGTAATGTGCATGTGAATTATGATTACAGAGGCCGCGTGTCTTGGATTGGCAACATGCGTATTAACTACGATCGTTACAACAATTCACTCTGTAATGGCTATGTGAACCGTCAACACCGATACTACACCCCTAGCGCATGGTATTCGTATTACAGCGTTCCAAATGTTCAGTATTGTGTGATTTTCAAGACGCCCTATAGAAGACATTATACGCCTGTCAGATATCAGTACCAAAGACCGTACAGAAACAATAGTCGTCCGAATGTATATAGAAATCAACGGGGTCAAAATAGGGTGGCGAATAGCAGATCGAATCATAGTGATCGCTATAAAACCAACCAACGAACAAGAAGGTCGGTAAACAATTCAACGCGCTCTGAGAACCGTCAAACAACGAGAGCAACTACGCGGTCATCAACAAATCAATCCAATAACAGCGTTGCAACTTCCAATCGGAGGGTGAGAAAAAATACACCGAATCAAGTGAAACGTAACAAAGCGGTCACAAGAAATTCAAGAGTAGTTGCACAAAGAACGCCGAGAGTAAACTCAAAAAGAACGCCAGTAAGACGAAGAAAATAATTAGTTAGTTAGTTAGTTAGTTAGTTGAAAACTCCGTAGTTGAATATCCCACATCACTACGGAGTTTTTATGTTTAATCCAGAAGTTTTTGAGCCAATTGTTGGGTCAACGATTTACGACTGTAGGCTTCCAATCCTTTTGAATCCACGTTTAATTGCTGTGTTTGATAGGCATCAAAATGCTCTAACAAAAGTGTGCGGAGTGCCACGGCTTCGTCATATCTAAAATAAGTTCCCGATCTGGTTTGGTTTAATATTTTTTCTATATCAGAAACCTCAGGTCCAATGGCTATTATGGGACGTTTAGACGCCATGTATTCAAATAATTTTCCTGGAATTATGTATTCCGTTTCTTTTGAATTTTCTTCAATAAGCAATAATAATTGCGTCTTTTTCTGATACTCTAAAGCTTCGTTGTGAGGTACGTATCCAATATTATTAATGTAGTTTTCCAATCCATAAATCCGAATGGCATCCATCACTCCTGTACTGACCGATCCAATAAAATTGAGTTGAAACACCGAAGCAAATTCATCGGAATCTTTTATCAAGTCCGATAATACCTTCCATAAAATATAGGGATTACGTCCCTCTAATAACGATCCAATATGTGATACTGTAAACTTTGAATCTAATGTGCTATCGTTGATGATTTCAAAATCAAAGCCATTTGTGAGAACCGTTATTGGTGTGGTTGTTAATTCTGAAAATATTGTTTTCGTTTTTAGGCTGGTCACCACTATTTCATCTGCGGTTTGAAGCACAGTAGTTTCTAATTTTTTATGTATTTTTTGAGCGAAATAACTTAGCTTTAATTTTTTATGATAGCCTATTTGCGTCCAAGGATCTCTAAAATCTGCCACCCATTTGATCGCATGATTTTGTTTTAATTGCAACCCAATCAAATGTAAACTGTGAGGTGGGCCCGTGGTGATAATCGTATCGATTTGATGCTCCGTAATATAGTCCGATAAAAACGACACCGAAGGTCGCACCCAAGAGACACGCGCATCTGGAATGAAAAAATTCCCTCTTACAAAAAGGAGTAGTTTTTCGACAATTGATTGTTTTTTTCGATTCGAGATAAGACCCTTAGATAGGTTTGCTGTTTTGGACTTAGAAAATAATTGTGCCCATTTATAGGGTTCGCGAATGGGTGTTTTTAAGACTGTTAAATTGGGACTTACATCCGACACTAACGAAGCATCTACGATGGGGTAATTGGGATTCTCTGGACAATAGACAATGGGTTCTATACCAAAATCGGGCAGATACTTGACGAACTTCAACCAACGTTGAACGCCCGGCCCACCAGCAGGCGGCCAATAGTACGTTATGATGAGTACCTTTTTCATAATCGTTTTTTGTAAATTAGAAGTCCTTGCCCTAAAATTAGCAACAGCAATAAAATACTACTCACCAAGGCAATATTTGAACCTGTTTTTACAACGGTTGGGTTAAATGTAAATACCACTGAGTGTTCTCCCTTCGGGATTTCCAAGCCACGCAGTACATAGTCCACATTGTAATGTTCTACTTCGACGCCATCAATAGTGACGTTCCACCCATTTTTATAATAAACCTCTGAAAATACTGCAAATCCATCTTCAGTGTTTTTGGATTCATATACCAAATGATTGAGTTTGTAATTCACCAATTGAATCGAAGCGGTTGAATCTTTTGCGAAACGTTGCGACTTCAATTCTGAAGTATTGGCAGTCGCAGTTGTTAGAGTATTTATTTTATCGAAAGCTAAAATTTCATCATCTGAGGTTTCAAAGGTTTCAATAGCATCTACAAACCAAGCATTTCCATTTGCTTTTTCATTTTCAAAATACAGCACTTCCCCTTCTTTGTTTTGATAAATGATATACTTTGTATTGAGCATATTAAGAACTTCAAAATTATTCTTATCAATATGAAATTCTTGCAAGGCTTTAAAACGTTTCAATTTTGCGGCATGATACCCTCCTATTGAGTTATGAAAATAAGAAGATTTTGTGGAATTGTCGGACATATCAAAGACTCTAAAATTTGTGGTGTCTTTTAATATTTCTTTATCAATTTTACTTGCTTGATACGGGCGATCTACTTTTATTGCAGAAACAAAATTGTCATTATTCACATAGCGACGGTCTACACCTACAAGATCAAAAATAAGAATAACACCTAAAATAACGATCGTGGTGTTTTGAGCGATTTTTTGTTTGAGATAGGCGAAAATCAAACCTCCAACAGCTAAGACCAATAACAAAGTTCGCAATGCGTCCTCTGTAAAAATAGTGCTACGGTCCATTCGCAACGCTTCTACAAAAGTAGCTCCATAATACTCCTTAAATTGCCCATCACTCATCCCAACAAAATCAAACAAGCTGTTCTTAAAAATCAAAAATAAGACCGTCAATCCGGCTACAATACCCAACGATTTTTTTAAGGCAGCTAACTTGGTTTCTGAGCTGACATCTTTATGGAATAACTCTGACAATCCTAAGGTTGCTAACAATGGAATACACAATTCTAAAATCACTTGAATGGAACTTACCGCTCTGAACTTGTTATAGAGTGGTATATAATCAATAAATAAGTCCGTTAAAAACGATAAGTTTTTTCCGTAAGACAAAAGCAAAGACATCAATATGCCGGCAATCAGCCACCATTTGAATCGACCCTGGTATAGGAATAAAGCCAATACAAAAAGAAAAATCACAACGGCACCAATATAGGCAGGCGCCTCCACAATAGGTTGATCGCCCCAATACATGGGTGCTTGTTTCGATTCCTGAAGTGCTTGTAAGGGGGTTGCTCCCAAAGCACGGTAGGCTTTATAGGTTTCCGAATCTTTGCCAAGGTTTTCTCTATTTCCACCACCCATAAATCGGGGAATGAACAGATTAAACGTTTCTAAAATCCCATAACTGAATTGCGTAATATAAGCCCTCTCCAAACCTGTTGTTTGTTCTTTGGCACTGCCATCCGAATTGATGGTTAATTCACTTTGTCCACGGGTGCTTTCTTTGGCATATTCACTGGTAGCCATCAAATTGGTGGCATTCATTCCAAAGGCTAAAACAGCAGCGACTAAAACAATGGCGGACGCTTTAAAAAATGGTGGAAGTTCTTTTGTTTTGACGGCTTGAATCAAATACGAGAACCCTAAGATTATAATTAAAAATCCTAGGTAGTATGTCATTTGAGGGTGGTTGGTTACCAGTTCCAATCCAGAGGCAACGGCGGTCAATATAAACCCTAAAAAATAGCGCTTTTGAAAGGTTAAAATAATCCCTGACAACACCAACGGCATGTAGGCAATTGCATGGGCTTTGGAGTTATGACCGACTCCTAAAATAATAATCAAATAGGTGGAAAACCCAAAGGCGAGGGCTCCTAAAGCAGCAACTTTATAGTCCACTTTTAAAACCAATAACAGGATGTAAAATCCTAAAAGATATAAAAAAAGGTAATCCGCTGGACGGGGTAAAAAACGGAGTGCTAAATCCAGTTGTTTAATGTAATTATGAGGATATTTGGCGCCGAGCTGATAGGTTGGCATGCCACCAAAAGCACTGTTGGTCCAGTAGGATTCGGCATCGTAAGCATCTCGGAAATCGATTTGCTGTTTGGCCATTCCTGTATATTGGACAATATCACTTTGATAGATTTTTTTTCCTTTTAGAACGGGATTGAAATATAACACAGCCACAAGGACAAACCCTAAAATCACTAAAAAATGGGTGCCAAATTGTTTTAAGCTAGGGTTCATAGTCTCGGTTATTTATTCAACTTCTTCATAATCGACATATTCCCCAACATTATTATTTGAGGATTTAGAATTGGGCATTTTATCAATACTAATCTCCCCTTCTTTTTGAGTAGGGGGTTTTGGAGCGGATTGATTTCTAAAATGGGCTTCTGCTTTTTTGGCAATCGACTTCACTATAAGGGGCGCAAATAAGCGCATCAAATACTTAAAAATGGTATAGACCAAAACAAAAATTAGGAGCGTTTTCAGCAATCCAATAAGAGACGCAGTTTGTAACATCGGTAGATTATTTTTTCAAAAATACAATTCTTATTTTTA
>TARA_B110001469_G_scaffold18935_1_pt1 | contig 17584 bp, 17 predicted proteins | sample TARA_B110001469 | Tara Oceans TARA_B110001469 (sample SAMEA4397034) | marine metagenome | biome: Polar Biome; feature: [SRF] surface water layer (ENVO:00010504); material: water (ENVO:00002006), including particulate matter (ENVO:01000060) such as... | depth 5 m
TGGTGAACAGGCGCATAATCCGTTTTTTCCTGAGTTTAAATAGGGCTGCCTCAAAAAAGCTAATGAGGGTTATTTTAATAAGTTTTCTAGAGCCATATTTTTCAGAAAGCCCAGAATCACCGCAGCATTGGCTTGAACGCACACCAATCACCGGTTAATCTATTAATGACTTTACTTAAATAGGTAATGTGGCACTCGTATAATTTCGTTTGCAATAAGATTTATTTTCGTTTTTATGTCATAATTATTTCATCTGGACTAAATTATGAATGACTCAAATCAACCTGCCGAGATCGACCACTCTTATAGTATTCTGGTGATTGAAGATCATCCGCTCATGCGTGAGGCGATCTCCAAATGGATCGATAGTGATCCAGTTTTGAAGGTGTGCGGGCAAGCGGAAAACTCGGCGGCGGGCATGAAGGCGGTGGTTGAGCTCAAGCCCGATCTAGTGCTGTCTGATATAAGTATGGAAGGACGCAGCGGCCTCGAATTACTCAAAGACTTAAAGGCGATCAATCCAGATCTTCCAGTGGTAATGCATTCAATGCACAATGAGTCGGTCTATGCCATGCGCGCGATGCGTGCTGGCGCGCGCGGATATGTGATGAAAAACGCCGGTGGTGCTGAGGTCGTCAATGCGATCAAAGAAGTTTTGGCGGGTGGATCTGCTTTCAGTCGTGTGGTGAGCAATCAAGTGCTGGATGAGCTTGCCGGAAGGGCACGTGGTCATCAGTCTCCAATTGCTATACTTACTGACCGCGAGTTCGAGATCCTAGAATTATATGGACATGGTAAGACGTCTGGTGAGATCGCCCAGCAACTGAATGTCAGCCCCAAGACAGTCGGTGCGCATCGCTACAACATCTGCTGTAAGCTCGAGCTCCATTCGACTTCCGAACTGATCTGCTACGCGGCTAAATCTGTTAGTCAAGGCGGCGATATTTGAACCTCTTAGCAGTTCTTTTCGAGGCTGGAACGCGCCCGATAATATTCCATTTCTTAGCTTGTCGAGTTTTAGGGCCGTGCAGATGTGATGTATTTCTGAGAATGGTTTTTTGTATTTAGTCGTGTTTAAGTGATTTGCCTAGGTGGGTAGTTTAAGTGACATGTTACGAAAGGGTATTAGCCTAATTGTAATTCGTTAGATATTTGTGTATTATCCGCGCTCCAAAAAAATGATTAAACGTAATTATGGAGTGATGGAATATAACAATGACGTATCAAAAGTGACTGTAGTGTCCGTATTTTTGGCCTATGATAGTGTTGAAAATGCACGCAGGATGAAGCTAATATTTGATCATGCGTGCAAAGAGGAAAGTGGTCAGTTGATGTTTGATTTACGCCTGTGGCGTCTGGACATTCTTCAGTGTACGGAGTGTTGGGATCAAGCTCTAGCAGATTTAGCGGATGCTGATTTGTTCAGCATGTCTTTCAATCGTGAAAGTGCGTCGATGTTCTCAATGGAATTAACCTGTTTGGTCGAGGAGTGGTTCAACCGTGAGGGGAAAAATAACTCGGTTCTGCTGGTCAGCCCTGACGGCGCGTGTGGGCACAGTGAGTTCGTCGCTGTACTTCAGGACTTGGGGCAACGGTGTGATTTGGACTTTAGCTCTTCGAGTGATCATTCCGACCAATTGCACGAATACTTTCTTTACCCCGTCGTACCATCAATCAACCCCAGCTCTAATTTGCTCTGCTAAATGAAAACCAATAAAATAACACCACTATTTGTGAATAACTTAATCGCAGACGATGATCCGCTTCAAGCAACTTGGTCGACTAGTCAGGTTCAATCCGGTGTGCCTGTACCGACGGTTGGAAATCTCAAAAAGCGTATTAAAAAAATATTGGTAGCGCTGCTCAAAGAAACGTGGCTTCCGATTGCTTTGCGCGGTCACATGGCCAAGAAAGTGGCTGATTTAGAGGAAATACTTAAATGCCAGAATCTAAGTAATTTATCGATGCTGACGAATGAAGTCTCCTCCATCTCCTTAATGCTGGCAATGTATGGCAATACTCATTCGGATTCTGAACTCATCACGCAGATGAGAATGCTGGATCAAGAGCTGAATCCATCTGGATATTTGAGAATTGCCAGTGATCAAAGGTGCGTCGCATCGCACTGACTCGACAGCAAATCCTGCGATTAAATCCAGTTAAGCAGAATTCGAGCAAACTCGCTGCTGCCGGATTACCTAGCGGATCGTAAGCGGAATGACCAGTTCGGGTAGGTTACTTGCGTTGATGAACAGGTGCCCTTGGCCGACTCTGTCGCCTTCGATGGTGGCGCTGACTGTGCGGGCACCTTCGGGTATGAGTACCTCCGGCATAATTATGCTGCCGGGGATGTCGGTGGTGACATTAATATACAGGCCTCCGTCGGGGGCAGGATAATCGAGTGCAAAAGCGAGTGCTTGGCGTTGTCCTGGCTTTAGGCTGAGCTGATTTGGTAAAACGCTGAGTGGGCTAGCTGGGTCGATGCGCAGGTAGCCTGCGGTCTGTGCGCGTGTGGTGCTGCGCACTTCAATGCTGTAGCCGAAATCTGGCTTTACCTCTGGTACGAAGAATTGCAGTTTCGTGGGAGAGGTGAAGACGGTTTCGGCGGGCGTCTGGTCAACAAAAACGATGTCCTGATCTGTAAAGCCTTGGCCATTAATCGAGACTCGAGTGCCCACAGCTGCTCGTATGGTATCAATTTTCAATGTGATCTGACTGGGCAGCTGAACTTGGTAAAGATCGGAAATGATCTGTGTAGAGACGGCTGCTTCGTCTTCTTTTTGTGTGACGAATTTGAGCACGTAGTAAAAGCGGGTGAGCTCCTTTTCGGCCGGCGCTTGGTAGTCGTATTCAAAGAGGTGTGGCGCAGTTGTGGTAGCTGTCATTGCGCGCTGTTCGCCGTCGATCACAACGAAGGCTGCCAAGCTGCTCAGCACAACGGTCTTTTTCTTGACCTGCGCTTGAGCGCTCAAGGTATAGTTGCCTGTCGGGGAGGCGGGCGCGATGGCTGGCGTCGTATTGATCATTTTGACACCACAACCAGTGAGGCAGAATGAGAGGATGAGGAAAGAGGAGAGGGAAATGGCTTTCATAAATCTGGTGAGAAGGTATGCCTCCTCACTATGCACCTGCAAGACAAAGAGCTGAAAATGATCGATCATCCCGTGAAAACCGAACTGGGTCTCTACTGTCATGTCCCGTTTTGTGCGTCGACCTGCGACTTCTGTGCTTTTTATCAGGAGAAGCCACGCCGCGGGGACTTGGATCGCTATCTCAGTGCGATGGATGCCGAGTTTGCCCTGATTTCTGATGATCGCACAGTGGATACTGTTTTCTGGGGTGGTGGCACGCCGGGGCTGTTGTCGGCAAAAGACCTAGAGCGCCTCGGGCGGTCGATGCTGGAATGTCTGGGCAATGCACCTGCGGAGTGGACGATCGAAATGGCCCCTTCGACTGTCAAGGCGGATAAGCTCGCCGTGTTGCGCGATCTCGGAGTCACGCGTATCTCGATGGGGGTGCAAAGCTTTGATGAGAAACTGCTGGAATCGCTCGGGCGGCTACATCGTCCGAATCAAATCTATAAGGCTTGGGAGTTAGTCCAAGCCGCTGGCTTCCCGCAGACGAATCTTGATCTGATGTTTGCCATCCCCAACCAATCCATGGAGCAATGGGAAGCGGCGATTCGCGAAGCAGCTAGACTGGGGCCGACGCATCTCTCGACCTATTGTCTAACTTTTGAGGAAGACACCGCCCTCTATGTGAAGCTCTCCGAAGGGAAGCTGAAGATCGATGAAGAGCGTGAACTATTATTCTATGAGCGCGGCTGGGAACTACTCGCTGAGTTGGGATACGCTCAATACGAGATTTCAAATTTTTCCAGAGGCGGTGAATGTATTCATAATGTAAATACTTGGCGCATGACGGAGTGGATCGGTTGTGGCCCTTCGGCAGCGAGTCAGTACCAAGGAGAGCGCTATCAGCGTCCGTCAAATTTGAACGAGTGGGCCACTGCGATGGAGTCGAGGCAGCCGCCTAAGACCGAGATGGTGTCGCTCGATGACAGTATTTTGATGGCAGACGCGATTATTTTTGGGCTGCGCATGAATGCTGGAATTGATTTGGCTGACATCGCGCTGCGTTTCCCCGCGCCAAGAGTGATGGCTATGTTAGAGCCATTGTTAGCACGTTTTGAGGCTGAGGCGCTATTGATTCGAGATGGAGCGCATGCACGTTTAACGCACAAGGGGCGTCTCGTCTGCGACGCGATCGGCAGCGCGGTGCTTGAAGCGGTGGTCTAAGGGAGCTGCTAGATCCTGGCGAAAAGTCAGTCTCTGCAAATAATTGTAGCAAGCGGGTTGATCCCGCGATTTCTCAAGGAGGGGCGAGCCTCGCCTCGTCTGCAGAACTTATTCGTATCTTCGTCTCAAGTTGGTCGGTAGAATGCCGAGCTCTTCGCGGTATTTGGCCACGGTGCGGCGGGCGATCTTGATCTTCTTTTCGGTTAAGATGTTAACGATACCTTGGTCGCTATAGGGCTTGGCGGGTTTTTCCTCTTCTATGATATGGCTAATCATATCTTTGATCGATTTATTGGATACTGATTCGCCGCTGCCCGCTTTATAGCCTGGCGTAAAGAAATATTTGAATGCGAAAACGCCATGTGGGGTGCGAATGTATTTATTAGCGATGGCGCGGCTAACGGTGGTCTCGTGTACGCCTACTATTTGCGCAATGGTATTCATTGTCAGTGGGCGTAGTTTGGAGACGCCTGCTGCGAAGAAATCAATTTGAAATTTGAGGATTTCAAGTGTGATGCGCTCGATGGTTTGTTGGCGCTGTTGGATCGAGTTGATCAGGAATTTACCTGAACGCATGCGCTCGATCATAAACTCTTTCTCCTTTTGGTTCAGGTTCCCTTTTGCCAGCATGTCCTTGTAAGTGCTGCTGATGCGTAGGCGAGGGATGTAGTCGTTGTTCAGCGTGATTTGCCATTCGCCATATTCATCTTTGAATACAGTGGCATCGGGTTCGATGACTGCGTTTGAGTCTGGGCTGAAGCGTTTGCCTGGCGAAGGTTCAAGCGTCGCGATCGCTTCAATGGCATCTTGGATGTTCTCAGTGCTCGTATCTAGCTTGCGCCCGAGCTCAGGGATGCGGCGGCGGATGAGGAGTTGAAAGTGGTCGCGGAGGATTTGGGCTGCGATGGTCTTGCCTTGCCCGCGTAGCTCCAGCTGCGTAACGAGGCAGTCTTGTGTGTCTTTAGTGCCGATTCCAGGTGGATCGAAGGTCTTTAGCATTTCGCTGGCCTTGCTGACTGAGCTGTAGGGGATACGGCTAGTGAGAGCTATGTTGGAAACGGTCTCAGTGAGGAAGCCATTATCGTCAATACTACCAATGAGGTAGAGTAGGGCTTCGCGCTCTTGATTGGAGCATTCGGTAAGTTCGGCTTGTTCGATGAGATGCTGCTGTAGTGAGACGCTCGTAGTGAGTGAATTCATAAAGTGCTCGCGGCGCTCATCATCCTCGGAGGTGTGGCTCTGTCCGGTGTTCTCTAGCGCGTAGTGGTCACGCATATCTTCGCTCATGCGTTCTAGGGCGCTGAAGTCCTCGGGGTTGAACTCGGTTTCTTCGTCTTGTTCGAGTTGGTTGGCGTTAGGCTCTTCGCGCTGTTCTTCGACGCTGATGCTATCAAACGCCAGTTCTTCGAGCAGTGGATTCGCTTGGAGCTCTTCAAGGATCGAGGTGCGTAGTTCCACCGCTGGCGCCTGGAGAATCTTGAGGGAGTTCCGTAGCTGAGGTGCTAGTACGAGCGTCTGCGTCTGCTTCTGAGCTTGCTGGAATCCTTGTGAGCTCATGATATTTTGCCGAGGTTGTGGGCTTAGGCCCCTTGGTTTTGTTCGAGGCCTAGTGTCTCGCTTGATGCCCAGTGCTTTGCTGCGCTGCTGCTGCTGTTGTTGTTGCCAAATAAGTTTTTGATGTAGCTAGCTAGCTTTTTATTGGTTGGTCCGTAGCATTTGCCGTCGAGGCGTGTATCGAGATGAGGGCGTATTTTGGTGCAGCGGGGAATCGCCAAATTAAAAATGTTGTGACGAGTGGTTTCGCTGGTGAACTTGTTGCGAAATTCTACAAATTTGGAGTAAAAATCACAGATTAGTTTGATCGCCATGCGTTTACTAAAATGCCCCGCGGGCATTTGCTTAGCTTCATGTACAATGCTCATATCGCCTTCGGTGGTCGTATGCGCGAGTCCGATATTCAGTTGATTGAGAGTGTGTTTGAGCTTCAGCACATGCTAGATAAAATGCTGAATTTAAATTTTTTCAAGTAAAATTATCAATCTAGCACGAAAAATGCTCATCTGACTGGTTCTGTGGGAGGTGTAGGTTGACAGTAGCGCCGAAGCGTATTTGTTGTAGTGCATGATCACATTGACAGACAGTGCCGTGGCACAAATCCAACAGTTGCAGGCCGAGAAGGCTATTGAGGGGCAGAAACTCCGTATCATGGTCGAGGCGGGCGGATGCTCGGGCTTCGAATATGGTATGTCTTTTGACGATAAGAAGGATGACGATCAATTGTTTGAAAACAACGGTGTTGAATTCCTAGTTGATGAGACGAGTCTAGGATACCTCGAGGACAGCGTCGTCGATTTCGACGATGGCCTGACGGGAAAAGGCTTTGAAGTACGCAACCCGAATGCCAGCAGCACTTGTGGCTGTGGCCGTTCATTTAATTAGTGCGATAGTTGGGTGCTGGCGTTTCAGTTTGTTGCAACGGGCAGACGGAGATGTCTGTGGCACAGTTTGTATCTGCCCTTTTAACTCGCTGCAGCTTCTGCGCAGCGCATACCATCGAGTGCGGCGCTGACGATGCCGCCGGCGTAGCCCGCGCCTTCACCGCAGGGGTAAAGACCTGCTATATCTGGATGCTGTAGTGAGTCTGGATCGCGCGGCACGCGCACGGGCGAACTGGTGCGCGTCTCAAAACCGATCAAGTTGCACTCCTCTGTAATGTAGCCGCGCATCTGCTCGCCGAACAGCGTTAAGCCGCGGCGCATTCGTGAAACGATCCATTCTGGCATGATCTGGTCGAGGCGTGCGCTCTGGATGCCGGGGAAGTAGCTGGTCTTGGGCAGATCTACTGAGGTTTTACCTTTTAGAAAGTCGGTCACGCGTTGCCCTGGTGCGACTTGACCGCCACCACCCGCTTGTTTGGCGGCGATTTCCAAGTTTTTCTGAAATGCGATACCGGCGAGCATGCCGTGTTCAGCTTCAAAGGGGGCAGTATCTTCCGGCTCAACGCTGACTACCATGCCACTGTTGGCAAAGGGGGAGTCGCGGCGTGCGAGACTCATGCCATTAACCACTACCTCATCGTTCTCAGTCGCAGCAGGTACGATGAAGCCACCTGGGCACATGCAGAAGGAGTGTACGCCACGGTTGTCAATCTTCGTGGCGAGTCGGTAGCTCGCTGCGGGGAGTAGCTTTGGGCGTTCTTGCCCAATTGGATAGTGATACTGTGTGCTATCAATCAGAGGTTGCGGATGCTCAATGCGTACACCGACTGCAAAGGACTTTTGTTCAAGGCGTACCTTTTGGGCATGAAGCTGCTGGTAAACATCGCGGGCGGAGTGGCCAGTTGCCAAGATCGTACGGTCGCTGATGAACTCGCGGCCATCGACTGTATTTACCCCGCAAATACGACTATCCTTGAGAATGAATTGATTCACCTTCGTGCCGAAGTGGACTTCACCGCCAGCTTCGAGGATCGATTGGCGCATCGCCATGACCACTTTCGGGAGCAAATTAGAGCCAATGTGCGGGTGCGCGTCAATGAGGATGCGCTCGGGGGCACCATGCGCGACGAGTGTCTCGTAGATATCACGAATCGGACCGCGCTTTTTAACGCGAGTGTAGAGTTTGCCGTCCGAGTATGTGCCGGCACCGCCTTCGCCAAAGCAATAGTTGGAGTCCTCGATGACAGTGCCTTTTTTGAGAATGGGACCGAGATCGAAGCGCCGCGCCGAGGCGTCCTTGCCGCGCTCTAAAATAATTGGCTTCAGCCCAAGTTCGAGGGCTCTCAGCGCGGCAAACATCCCCGCAGGGCCACAACCAATGATGAGCACTGTTTTTGCATCCGTGGTAGGTCTGTTGTACCGAGGCTTCAATTCCGGCTTTGCCGGAAGAGCCTGGTCGAGGCCGACTTCGATTCGTAGCTGCACCTTGATCTGCCTTTGGCGGGCATCGATTGAATGTTTGCGCAGACGCATATCGACGATCTGCTCTTCAGGCAGTGCGAGTTTCTCGGCGATCGCGGTTTTCCACGCCGGGACGTGCTCTGATTCCTCGACTGGTAAGACGATATCAACAAGTGGCGCTTGGGCGGAGTCTTCTGGTGTGTGCTCTGGCATATTCAGGCGCGAGTATCCCTGTTGTACGAACGACGACAACAAGTTTGTTGCCTAGATTTCAAAACACAGAATCACTCTGAATGCTGCAACTTGGCTACCTTAATATTGAAACCTGCCACTCGTAATTATTCTGTTAGCGTTGCTTGTAACTTTTGTAGGGTGTGAATACCAGACGGTGTTTCGAAGTAGAGCGTGTCTTTGGGGGCCTCAAAGGTGCGCAGCTGTTCGACGTTGATCAGCATTAGAGCGGTTGACCAGGCATCAGCTAGCGCGGCACTGGGTTGCAATATCCATGCGCGTTTAAAGTGGTAATCGGGGGCGCAGTGTATCTGAGGAGAGACGATGTGGCTTCCTTGAATGCCGGTTCCTGAAGCGCTCAGTGCTTGGTTGTTTAATTTGATGGTCTGCTGATTGTGATCGCCGCTCAGTTCAATCGGCCAGGTCGTGGAGCCGAAGGCTAACTGCGTGCTCGCACCAGCACAAAGCAGCGCGGATTCAATGCCCCAGTCTTCCATTAGGTTTTTGAGTTGGTCAAGCGCGTAGCCTTTGCCAATGCCGCCAAGATCGATTTCACGTCCGGCTGTGACACATGTGATCGCTGGTCGATCTGGATCAATGCTGAGCGTGCCGCTGAGTGATGGGACGCTGCCGGCAGCTTTGTTTTTTTGATGTTCGATTAATGTGCCGAGAGTGATGTCGAACAGGCCACCAGTCTGCTTATGTGCTTCGGCGGCCAGTCGTATGCAGTCATAGCAGGTTTGACTGATGAAAAGTGTTTGTCCGGTCTCCATGTGGTTGATTCGAAACACATCACTGCCTTCGATGTAGCGACTGAGAGTCATTTCGATATCGTCCAGCAGGACGATGGCTGTGTGCGCGACATCCTTCGCGAGTTTCGCATCGTCAGTAACGATACGTAAAATGAAGGTGGTCTTCATCGCGTGGTGTTCGAATTGATGGATATGGCTCATTGTGTGTCAGTGCGCATCCAGTGCTGCCAGATGTCGTTGCGTAAATAAAGAGTGACGGCGACATTTGCGCGAAGGCCGCGTGGGAGTTTTGTGTGGGTGGCTGCGAGTAAGTTGTCGCAGGCCTGTTCTTGTGCAGGCATCGCGAAGATGATTGGCAAGCCTGTTACGGCTTGAATCGGAGTCGGCCAGTAACCAATGGTTTCGAAACTACGTAAATACCACGGCAGTGGCCAATACTCTTGACCGATGACGGCGATGGGCGAGAGCGTGGGTGCATCGGGTAGGGCGCTTAACTCTTGTAGCCAGCGTTCGACCTTTGGTGCGTCTTTGCTGGTGGGCACATACGCGTATGGATTGCGGCTGTCATTGGCCAGGCGGCCGCTGGCATGAATACTTTGTTTGGTCTGGTAGGCTAGCCCAGTGAGTAAGAGTAGTGTGAGGATGAGCCGGGACCTCGTCTTTAAGCTCGGAAAATAGCTAAAGACATAGCCACCCAGCAGACAGGCATGTGCCCATGGCACCATCATGAGCCAAGGGGTTTTGTAGCTGATGCAGCTGTAGATAATAAAGTGGCACACCGTCGCGACCGCCAGAAAGAGCAGCGCAGGGTTCGGCACACGTTTTACTGCGGCGAATGCCACCGCGATCACCGCGAGTAGGGCGATGAGTGCTTCGCTCCACCAGATGCCAAACTCTTGCTTGGGCCAAACAAGCAGCTCGAGGTAATAGCCCATGCCTTTTTCGTGGCCAGCGGTGGTCTCGTAAACGAAGTAGGTGCGCACCGCGTCGATGATACCCTGCATGGAGCGAAAGCCATCGCTGTAAAAGTAGGCGGCGCTGAGCGCTGACGTGATGATCAGCAAGCCGCTAGGCAATAGATACAGGCGAAGGTTGGGGCAGAGGTGCCGCGCGTCATTTGCTCGCTGTCTCCAGTAGCAGAGCCCGACGGCTGGTAGCCACGCGAGTATCGAAATGGCGAAGGTTTCTTTGGTGGCAAACATCAGGCCGATGCAGAGCCCCGAGGCGATGGCGATACGCTTGCTCGGGTGCTCGGTGAGCCGCAAGACTGCCGCGCAAGCCAGCATCGCAAAGAGCGTCAGCAAGCTCTCATGAATATACATGCGATTGTAATACACCATCAGCGGTGAACTCGCTAACAGCGCGGCGGCTGCCAATGCGCCCCATGATCCGATGGATCGTCTCCATAGTAGCGGGGTAAATACCACAAGTAGACCGGCAATGACAGAGCTGAGACGCAAGGTGGTTACGGATAGTTCGCTCCAGGAGGTTTCGGATCGGCTGCGCGCGATGGGCTGCGAACTAAGGCTGAGTAACGGACCATGGAAATGCTGGGGGTCAAACTTGTAGTCCTCGCCGACTAATTGACGCGCGAGGATACGTGCGCCGGTCGCCTCGTCGGCGTGGATTGGGCGTTCTTCTAAGTTCTGCAGGCGTAACGTTAACGAGAGTATAACGATAGCAATCCATGTGACAATTATAAGGAGACGTTGCGACATTGTAAGGTGGCTCTATCTGAAGCGACTTATTTGCCGGCTGCAATCCTGCTTTGCCGTTGTGTTCATTCTGTAGTCACTATTATTTATTAACCGTGTCTTTATCAGAACAACAGATTGTATTGGTAACTCCAGTGTGGAACGACTGTAAGCGGTTGGAGTTGTTTGGCCCGATGTTGGCGCAGGCGCTATCAAAATCTGATTTGCCGGTGCGTTGGATCGTGGCGGATGATGGTTCGTCCGAGCTGGAGCAAGCTAAGATCTCAGCGTTGGTTGAGCGTCTCTCGGTCGTTTATGCGGATGTCGAAGTGATGCTGTTTGCCGAGCGGTCGCGAAAGGGAGGTGCGATTTATCAGGCGTGGTCTGCATGTCCCGATGCCGACTTGTTGGCCTTTGTCGACGCTGATGGTGCAGTGGATGCTCGGTCAACCCTTCGTTTACTTAGGCATGCGTGTCAGAGTGGTCCTGGTGTTGGTGTTATTGGTGTTCGTCATAACGCAGTGAATACGCCGGTTCAGCGTCCATGGCTGCGATTGCTATACTTCCGTATGTTTACTAAATTGGTGCATGGCTTGGTGGGTATTGAATTTGAGGATACGCAGTGTGGTGTAAAAGTAGTTCCCGCAGCGGCGTATCGTGCGATATCGAGGCAGTTGATGGAGCGCGGCTTTGTGTTTGATGTTGAGCTATTGGTTGCGCTCAAGGCGCAGGGTAGTCGGGTCGAGGAGTTGCGTATCACATGGCAGGAAATGCCGGGAGGTAAGGTTAGGCCGTTTCGCGATGCCTGGGGGATGATCGCGGGCTTATTACGTATTCGAAAACGCCTAAAGGCGAATTTTTATTAGCGCTGTGGTGCTGATCGGCTGTGTTGATCATGCAGGATATGTATGCTTGCTTAGAAATGGTACTCGTACCGTCTTTGCCGATTCTGGGCAATGATGGCGCACGCTAACTGCTGCGCCATCTTTAGGAGATCTTTGTCGGCAACCGCTTTCGCTTGGTAGAACCACTTGTCTGCGCGTAATACAATGAACCTCATCAAGCCATCAACTGACTTGTCAGTGGTTGCTGTTTGGCTAAAAGCGAAAAATAGCGCATGGCGCAACTGATCGTGCAGTGGTTTTCTACCGTTCGAGTAACATTGCTTTGACTGTGCAAAGCACCGCGTTCGCTACATCACAATTTATATAAATCTATAAACTGCGGACGACTGCTTTGGCGACGCCTTGTACACAGAGTTCAGTGACTGGATAAAGCTCGGGGTAAAATTTGTTTTCTGCTTTGAGGTAGGGAGGTTCACTGCCTTTTTGGATGTAGCGTTTGAGCGTTGTTTCGCCGTCGATGAGGGCCGCGACGATGTCGCCATCGTAGGCGTCGCGAGGCTCAATGATGACCATATCACCATCATAAATTTCGACATCGACCATACTTTCGCCTCGGACTTGAAGTGCAAAACTGCGGCGACGGCTGGAAAAGCCTGCGCTCTGAATGTCGACTTGTAGGCGGCCGATCTCGCCGGCGGGCTCTACGCGGTCAGGATAACCGGCAGCGATGGCACCCATGACAGGAATGTCGACGACTTCAGTGGCGTCGTCGGGGATCTCTGGCATTGCCGGTTCATCTGGACGGTTGATACGAAAGGTACGAGCCTGGCCAGGGATGCGCTCAATCATCTCCTTTTTCTCAAGTGCACGGAGATGGCCCATGACGGCATTGGTGCTGGCGAAGCCAAACTTCTCTTGGATCTCTCGAATGCTCGGCCAGTAGCCGTTGCGCCATTCGTAGTGCTCGATGAAAGTGAGGATTTCTTGCTGCCGAGTGGTTAGATCTTTCATAGTGTTCACTTGTTTAGGTGAACGGTTGAGCATTGTCAAGGCGCGCTTTGTCAAACGATCTGGCTTCTGGGGCTGAATCGCTTACAAAAAGCGTTGAACAAACGAGTCAGAGCGCTTTGGTAAGACTTTTACATGGCACTCTATCCCCGCGACATATTTGCACCTCGATTACAACTGCTGCTGCTGATGGCTGCGTCGGTGATTCTTTCCGGATGTAGCTCTGAGCAGCAGCGACCATCAATAGGTGTCGTGGCTCCGATCCCGGTGGATGCGTTGGTAGTTGATTTCCCCGCCGGGGAGTTTGACTCAAATATCATCGAAACGCTTGCGGGTGATTTGGCGACGGTCAATCCTTTGGTCAATGAGACAATGGCCGGATCGGCCGTGATCGGGCGTATTTTGGCAGGGTTGACCACGCTGGATCCAAATACTGGCGATGTGATCCCGAATCTTGCGAAGTCATGGGATATTTCGGCAGACAATCTTCAGTACACCTTTTATTTGCGGCGTGGCATTCATTGGAGCGATGGCCAGCCGTTTACGGCAGACGATGTCCTGTTTACCTGGAGTTGTTTTTTTGCGAAACAGCTAGATGTTGATTCCGGTGAGCCCGTGCTAGATGAAAACGGTCGTGTAAAATATCGCTACAGTTCGCGCTCTACTTTTGGACAGCTTATTAATGGGCAAGAGCCTGTGGTCGAAAAGTTAGACGATTATACGGTGCGCTTCACGACTCCAGAGGTGTATGCGCCTTTTCTATTGTTTGGTGGTAGTGAGGAGATTTTGCCCAAGCATGTGCTACAAGTGTCTTTTGATGATGGCACTTTGATGGATCAGTGGAGTGTGGAGACGGCCATCAATGAGCCATGGAAAATTGTGGGTTTAAACATGTTTGTGCTCGAATCGTATCGCCCTGGTGAACGAATCGTATTTGCGAAGAACCCAAATTATTGGAAGGTCAATGCAAAGGGCGAGCGACTGCCTTATGTGGCGCGAGTAATTACCAAGATTGTGCAGGATCAGAATAGTAGTAATGTTGCCTTTGCGCAGGGCTTGACGGATTTTGAATCCATCGGACCCGATAATGTGGCATGGGTGAAGCGCGGCGAGGAGCGCTTCGATTATACCGTGCTCGACATGGGGCCTTCGAGTCAGACAAACTTTATTTGGTTTAATTTAAATCCTGGGCAGGATGCCGACGGCGTTGCGTACGTGGAGCCGTATAAATTCGGGTGGTTTTCGGATCAGCGTTTTCGCCAAGCGGTTTCGTATGGCATTAATCGCGAAGGTATTGTTCGTGGGGTGTATTTTAATCGTGCCGATATTTTGCATGGCTACGTATCACCTAAACGCAAATTGTGGTATAACGATGCAATTCGAAAATACCCCTACTCGCCGGAGACCTCACAACAGTTATTTGCTGAAATGGGATTCACTTTAGAGGCGGGTCAGTTGAAAGATCCGCTTGGCAATGCAATCGAGTTTTCATTGATGACGAATTCGAGTAATGGACTACGTGTCGAGATGGCGACGGTGTTTAAGGAGAACATGGCAGCGCTTGGTATCGATGTCGAACTGCAGTTCTTGGATTTTAATACAATCATTAATAAGACATCAGATTCATTTGATTATGAGGCGTGTATGCTTGGTCTCGGTGGTGGTGCGCCGGACCCTTATGCGGGCAAAGATATATTAATGAGCGGTGGGCGCTTACATCAATGGTATCCGCAACAGGTTGAGCCTGCGACTGAGTGGGAGGCTCGCATAGATGCGCTGATGATTGAAATTGGCCGGCATACTGATGTTGAGGTGCGCAAGAAGTATTTTTTCGAAGTGCAGGAAATTCTAGCTGAGCAACAGCCGCTCATCTTTCTAGTCAGCCCAAAGGACTTTGTCGGCTATCGTAATCGATGGCAGAATGTGGATCCCACCCCGCTCGGTGGCGTGACCTGGAATGAAGAATCACTGTGGGCGGAGCCAAATCCATGAGCGCATTTATTTTCAGACGATTACTCTCATTGATTCCTTTGCTCCTAGGGATCACGATGTTGGTATTTATTTTAATGAGTCTAGCACCTGGAGACTTTCTGACGCCAGTCAAAGCCCAACGCGATGTGCCAGCAGAACTAATCCAAGCGATTGAAATCGAGTTTGGATTGGATCGTCCGTGGTATGTGCAATATTGGAAATGGTTGGGCAACGTGGTGCAAGGAAATCTCGGGCATTCGTGGGCTTATAAATTGCCAGTTATCGATTTGATCGGACAACGCCTGTGGGCTACCTTTCTGCTTTCAGTGAGCGCATTTGTATTCGCGTGGGGCATTGCGATTCCCCTCGGTGTCTTGGCTGCAGTTTATAAGGACTCGATTTTTGATCGGATCGCTTCGGCGTTAGCGTATGCGGCGCTCTCTATTCCTGAATTCTTTCTCGCGTTGTTGTTTGTCTTTGTTGCGGCGCAAACGGGGTGGTTCCCGTTGGGAGGTGCCACTTCGATTGAGTATGATTATTTGAACTGGTTTGGGAAAATCGGCGATCGTGCGTATCACTTAATCTTACCGACCTTGGCACTCGGGATTGGTTCGATCGCGAGTATCATGCGAATTATGCGGGCTAATTTCCTCGATACGATGCGCGCGGAGTACGTGACGACGGCGCGGGCGAAGGGCTTAAGTGAATTTGCGGTGATATTTAAGCACACCTTGCGTAATGCGATTAATCCACTGGTGAGTTCATTTGGTTTCGCATTCTCGGGGCTATTGAGCGGTGCGCTGATGGTTGAGATTGTGCTGCAGTATCCTGGAATTGGTCAGTTGATGTATCAATCGATTCTACGAGAAGACCAGTTCGTCGTATTGGCTTCAGTGATGATGGGGTGCTCGATGCTGGTGCTGGGGAACCTGTTGGCAGACATTTTATTAGCGTGGTCAGATCCGCGTATTCGATTGGAGAAGGAAAAGTAGAATGATCATCTTTAGTATATTTCGAGAAGTGCTGCGGCGTCCCTTGGGGGCAGTGTCGTTAGCGGTCTTGGTTGCCCTGTATGCGGCGGCTGTGTTTGCGGATTTCTTCGCGCCGTATGCGACCAATGAACAAGACCTAGATCGCACGTATCATCCGCCCACAGCGTTGTTCTTTCAGGATGGTGGCCTGCAAGTTCAGGCCTACGAATTAGTCGATCCGACCGAGGCGAAGTATGAAAAAGTCGTGGGGCAGGGGTATCCGATCCATTTCTTTGGCAAGGGTTTTGAATATCGTTTTCTTGGGCTGTTTAAGACGCAGCGTCATTTGTTTACGATCCAAGAGGACGCTGGTCGAGTGTATCTGCTTGGTAGTGATTCAACTGGGCGCGATGTGTTCTCGCGGTTGATCTTCGGCTCCCGTGTGTCGCTGTTCATTGGGCTGCTCGGTATCACGATTACCACGACACTCGGATTTCTTGTCGGTGGTTTAAGCGGTTACTTTGGTGGTCGAATGGATTTTGTAGCGATGCGCTTAGTCGAATTTATGATGGCGATGCCGGGGCTCTATTTGTTGTTGGCTTTACGCTCTGCGCTGGCGCCGCACTTCGCTTCCGATCAGATGTTTTTCGTGATCATTCTGATTCTGTCTTTAATCGGTTGGGCTGGTACCGCGCGTGTGCTGCGTGGTATGACGCTCTCTCTCCGGCAAAATCAATATGTGATGGCGGCTGAAAGTATGGGGCAGTCGCCAGTGGTGATCTTACGGAAGCATATTTTGCCCAATCTGGTGAGTTATCTGTTGGTGGCCGCGACGCTCTCGATCCCCGGCTATATTTTAGGTGAAGCGGCTCTGTCATTTTTAGGGCTCGGTATTCAAGAACCCTCGGCATCTTGGGGGCTGATGCTCTCACAAGCGCAGGATGTGAAGGTGTTTTATTTGAACTTCTGGTGGCTATTAACGCCGGGCTTTGCGATCTTTGTCACAGTAATTGCATACAACGTGCTCGGCGATGTGTTGCGCGATGTGGTCGATCCGAAAATGAAAACGCGCTAGCTTTAAGTTGAGCGTTGTCAGTTGAATGTTGAATGTTGAATGTGTGTGAACTGATGTCTGAATTATTAAAAGTTTCTGATCTGCGGATCGCCTTTCATTCGCGTGGCGAATCCAATGAGGTGGTGCATGGGATCGATTTTTCAATCGACGCAGGTGGGAAGACGGTGGCGATTCTAGGTGAGAGTGGTAGTGGTAAGAGCGTCACTTGTATGTCGCTCACTCGCTTATTGCCAGAGGCGCCGACCTGCACCGTGAGTGGTGAAATACTGTTTGAAGGAAAAAATGTGCTGGAGATGGATCGTGAAACAATTCGTGGCGTGCGCGGCAATGGCATCGCATACATTTTTCAAGAGGCGTCGGCCTCGCTGAACCCAGTTTTTACCGTGGGGCATCAAATCGCGGAAGCAGTCAAATTGCACCGGGCCGATATCACGAATGTGAAGGGACGCGTGGTTGAGCTGTTGGAGCTGGTTGGGATTCGCGATGCCGCGCAACGCTACAAGGCCTATCCGCACGAGATGAGTGGTGGCATGCAGCAGCGTGTGATGATTGCGATGGCGTTGGCTTGCGAGCCGAAGCTATTGGTCGCTGATGAACCGACGACCGCGTTGGATGTGACCATTCAGGCGCAGATTATGGATCTGCTGCGCGAGTTGCGTGCAAAGCTCGGCATGAGCATCGTCTTGATCACGCACAACTTCGGCATCGTCAAAGGCTTCGCCGACGAGGTGATCGTGATGTTTCGTGGTGAAATTGTAGAGCAGGGCCCCGTGGATGAGGTGCTGAACAACCCGCAACATCCTTATACGAAAGCGTTGATCGCATGTATTCCAAAGCTGG
>TARA_B110001469_G_scaffold50420_1_pt1 | contig 17276 bp, 22 predicted proteins | sample TARA_B110001469 | Tara Oceans TARA_B110001469 (sample SAMEA4397034) | marine metagenome | biome: Polar Biome; feature: [SRF] surface water layer (ENVO:00010504); material: water (ENVO:00002006), including particulate matter (ENVO:01000060) such as... | depth 5 m
CTACACCTTTTAAAATATAGTCTTCAATTTCTTGAAAGGATTTTGGAGTTGGTTTTCCAGAGATATTTGCGGAGGTAGAAACAATTGGTTTTTTAAATCGTTTTAGTAAATCTGCACAAAACCCTTCTTTCACCATGCGGATGGCCAAAGTATTGTCTGGTGCAATAAGATTTTCAGTCACTCTTAAAGGTTTATCGTAAATGATGGTGGTAGGAGTGCTGGCATATTCTAAAACACTGTAAGCTGCTTCGGGAATTTCTTCAATATAATAATTTAACATATTAAAATCACTCACCAAACAAATCATAGTTTTCTGATCCTCTCGATTTTTGAGTTTAAATAGTTTTTCGACCGCTGCAAAATTAGTAGCATCACAGCCCAATCCCCAAACGGTATCTGTAGGGTAGAGGATGATGCCGCCTTGCTTTAAAGTCTTAATAGTGTTGTTTAGTTCGGTATTCATTTGTTTAAAAAATATATATTGCGAAGATATCCAATAAGATATTAATATATTTGTTATGATCCATTTAAATGGATCAATACTATAAATTAGGTTCAAAAATTTTTAAAATAACATGAATTTTTTCAAACGAAAATATTATCAACTCCTCACAAAATATTTTAAATTTTTTGGTACAGATATTCAATTTGTGAAAACATATTATAAGTCAAAGAATAACAGGGTCTTAAATATTGAAAACCCAACTGAATTTACTGAAAAACTACAATGGTTGAAATTTTTCAAATATACAGAGGACTATAAAGATTATGTAGACAAATATGAAATCAGAGCTTATGTGGAAGATAAAATAGGGGCGTCCTATCTAAATGATTTTATCGCCATTTATAACCATGTAGATGAAATAAATTTAGACGATTTACCAAATCAATTTGCATTAAAAGGAACACACGGATCTGGTTATAACGTTATTGTGAAGGATAAAAGCAGTTTGGATTGGAAGGATGCCAAGTCAAAATTGAATACGTTCATGTCTCTAAACTATTACGATCGATATAGAGAGCGAATTTATAAGGATGTACAACCAAGAATTTTAGCCGAAACGTACTTAGACCAATTAGATAACGATCATATTTTGGATTACAAATTTTACTGTATCCATGGAAAACCCGCTTGTATTTGGGTGAAAACCTATGACAACGGAAAACATAGAAATTGTTACTATGATTTAAATTGGAATCGAATGTCACCAGACAATAATAATGTAGATTACTTGTCTAAGGAAGTTCCAAAACCAGATAATTTAGAGGAGTTACTAAGTGTTTCTGAAAAGTTAGCGAATGATTTTATTTTTGTTCGAGTGGATTTGTACTCCATTGAAAATAAAATTTATTTTGGGGAATTAACATTTTTCCCTTGGGCAGCAAATAGGAGACTCACCGTTGAAAAATTAAACAAAGAATTAGGGGATTTAATACAATTGCCAATTTAATTTTTACAACGCCATTACTTGAGATAATTCCTTATACATTTTTTCTGCAATGACCTTTTTTGTAAAATTATCAATCAAGTATTGATAGCCATTTTCTGTGAATTCTTTTTGTAATTTAGGGTTCGACATCAAATACTCCACCTTATCTGCAAAATCTATCGGGTTGCCAACTTCAGCTAAAAGCCCCGTTTCATTGTGTACGATTACTTCTGGAATACCCCCTGCATTGGCTGCCACTATGGGAACGCGACAAGCGTAGGCTTCTAACAATACCCCACCTGTAGGCTCATTGTTTGAAGTGAACATAAACAAATCAAATTCAGGCAGTACCTCTGGAATGTCTTTTCTGAACCCAGCAAAAATAATGTGGGCATCTAAGTTTTTTTCAGACACATAATTTCGGATGTCTTTTTCAAGACTTCCTTTTCCTACTAAAATATAAGTTGCTTTAAAGCTGTTTCGTTTCACTAATTCTTCAACGGCATCGATCCAAGTATAATGATCTTTGAACCCTGTGAATTCAGCGATATTACCTATAATTTTATGGTCTTCAGGAATGTTAAACTCCTTGTGTAATAAGCCGTTTTTTTTAGTTTTAGTAAATTTATTGACGTCCGTTACACTGCCAACGACACACATTTTGGAGTGGTCTTTCACAGCAAATTTTAAAACATCTACGACTGGATTTGAAACACAGATTATTTTTTCTATGCCCTTATAATTGTACTTCCATTTTCTGAAAAAATTAGTGTCAACTCGTTTTATCAGGGTGCGACACAACACAAGATGCGCGGAATGTTTAAATACTAAATGAGAAATTACAGCGAGGGTATGTGCCTTGCTACTGTGTATGAATACGATGTCGATGTTATGTTCTTTAATGAATTCAGAAAGTTGTTTCGCAATTTTGAAATCGTATTCTGAAGAAACATTAAGGCCTGTTACTTGCATCTTTTTTTCCACCGCTATATCATATACAGGGGTGTCTTTTGCACAGAGAATAAATTGATTTTGAATGCCAGGATTGTCCTGAAAAGCTTCATATAAATATATTATTTTTTGCTCATGACCTCTCCAAACTTCTGAGACTGTAATTTGTAAAAGGTTCATTTTTTGTACTATTTAAGAAGTTAATTCAAATTAATTATAGTTGTTTATAACTTAGAGTTTTCCCAATGTTGCCTCAATTTACTGTACTTTAAATACGTAACGATAAATGCTTGTTTGCAGATGCGCCATCCATATTTCCCATCCAAAATTCCGAGTCTTAAAATATAAGATTTAAAAAACGCCCAAGAGGGTCTGAAGTAAACTTTAAAAAGAGAAGCCGAAATTTTTAAATCAAAATAAGATTTTGCGCCAATGGTTGAGAATTGTTCCACTTTTTGTTTGTGTTCGTCGTAATCTCTATAAATCCAATGTAAAATATCGCCTTTTAATTTGCCGCTTTTCGCATTGTTTTCTAATTTATAAGTATCATGTGGGTTGATGCCCTTCCATTCTCCACTGTCTTTTTTGAAAAGTCTTAATTTTTTGTCAGGATACCAGTCTGAAAAACGAATCCATTTTCCACAATAATTGTTTCTTCTATTGCAATAATAGCCGGCATATTTCCAGTCTTTTTTGACTTCTAAAATGGAAGTTTTTAATCTGTCAGAAAGTGCTTCGTCACCATCTAAAGACAGTATGTGATTGTAGCTTGCTTGTTGTAACGCAAAGTTTTTTTGTTCAAAATATCCCAAAAACTTTTGCTGTATAAAAGTCACATTAAACTCCTTGCAAATTTCTTGTGTTTTATCAGTAGAGTAGGAGTCTACAACAATAATTTCATCCACAACATCGACCAAGGAGGACAAGCATTTTCTTAAATGCTCTTCTTCATTGTACGTTATGATGACTCCTGATAATTTTATCATGCTTATTCTATATTTCGGTACATAAGCCAAAGAAACAAATAGGTTTTAAATTCTTCAAAAGCTTTTAAATAGGCAAATACAAACCCTTCTTTACCATCTAAAAAACCGAGTTTAAAAATGAATATTTTTTTCAATTCCCATAAAGGATTCCATGAAAAATGAAAAAAATTAGGACGTATTTTATTAATATATAAATCTTGAGCTCTAAGTTTTGCTTTTGTTGTCAGTCGTTCATTATAACGATCAAAGTCTATATAAAGTTCTTCAATAGGGCTTTTTAATTTTTTAGCTGCAATTTTAGTACCAAGTGAGTTTTTATGAAACAAAAGAGAAGTGTAGCGAGTTCTATACCCAGAAAACTTCAACAATTCACCCATAAAATTGAAACGGGTTTTGGCCTTATATTTCCCTAATAAATCAGGGTTCATAGCAATCTTAGTAATTTCTTCAGACAACTCTTTTGATACACATTGATTTGCTTCTAATCCTACAATCCAATCATGGCTTGCATTTGAGCTTGCTTTCTCAAGCAAAAAATCAATATCGATGTATTGAGATTCAATAAATTGAATTGGTTGTCTGTGCTGAATTTCTGTCAGTACCGTTGGGTCGATTTTACCGATAATAATGATGTCATCTACAAAGGCAAGGCTTGCTATGCACTCCTTAATATAGCTGTGATCAAAAAACGAAATAACGATGGCACTAATCATGAAATATAAAACTAATTAAAAATAATTATGTAGTCGCCTGCAAAAGTAATAATTTTACAGCTAATATAAGCTACTGAGCCATGCCGCGTTTACCAATTTTAATGTATCATAATATTTGCGAACAGCCTTCCAAAAGTAATGGGCTGACTTTGTCTTATGAAAAATTGGAAGCACAGTTTCAGTATTTAGTTGCTCAGGGCTACACAAGTTTGCATTTTAGTGACATTCAAAAGTTTAAACAAACAGATGAGTACCCTAAAAAACCCATCATTATTACCTTTGATGATGTGTATGTAAATCAATACAAATTCGCCTATCCTCTTCTAAAGAAATACAATTTAAAAGCATGTTTTTATGCGCCCTTTTCTTATGTTGGAGGTTCTGATTCATGGAACAATGGTACTGAAGAAATTATGTCAGTTTCACAACTAAAGGAATTGGATTCGGCTGTGATAGAACTTGGATTGCACTCCTTTGAGCACCGTCCCTACAGTTCATTGTCTATAGAGTCTGTTGAAGAAGATTTTAAAAAATGTCATGATTTTGTTACCAAACATGCCTTGAACGTGTCCAATGTACTGGCATATCCCTATGGCAAATTCCCTCGCGAAGAACCTCAGAAAACCAAATTCTTTGAGGTCTTAAAAAAGCAAAACATTGCTTATGGTTTAAGAATCGGAAATAGACTGAACAAAATCCCTTTCAAAAATAATTATGAATTAAACCGATTGGATATTAAAGGGGAAGACAGTCTGTTTAAGTTCAGACTCAAATTAAAATTAGGTAAACTCTCTTTATTTTAGACCTTTTTTAAGAAGCATCAATTTGGCATATCTCGAAAATACTCCGTAGGAATTAATAGCTGCAACAGCCAATCCAGGAATTCCATCTAAAAACCCGCGTCTTATAATGTAATCATGGAAAAAGCGGTAGGCCGGTTTAAAGGCTAAATGAAAATAATTCATCCCTTTTTCTTTGGACAAAATTCGTTCGGCTTGAAACCAAGCATAAGAATCTTTTTTACCAATATAATGCAATAAACCTTTGTAGGTATAGTGTAATACTTTGTTTTTCAGCGTTCCAATGGAGCCATCAACAATAAGTTTTTCATGAACACTTCCTTCAAAGTGACATTTATTTCTCACTACTAAGCGTGTCACATCATTGTCATGATGGTACAGAAAACGATTCATATAGAAGTGAGGAAAATTTAGTTTATAGCCCGTATGCTTGTTGGAGCTTATAACCTTTAAAATTTCTTTTTGAAGTGCATACGTAATGCGTTCATCTCCATCTAAAAACAGAACCCACTCACTGGTAGCAAACTGTAGTGCATGATTTTTTTGATTCGAAAAATTATCAAACTTTCTAGAAAGAACTTGACATCCGTGGTCGGTTGCAATTTTAACAGTAGCGTCCGAACTCATAGAATCCACGACAATAATTTCATCTGCAAATTTAACAGAATACAGCGCGTCCTCCAGATACTGGGCTTCGTTATACGTTGGAATAATAACAGTTAAAGTTTGCATTTGAGTTTAAAGTGTAAACTTACAAAAAAACTTTATATTTGCACCCTATGAATCGAATAGACACTTCTATTATTATAAGTACTTATAACTCCACTGAATGGTTGGCAAAAGTACTCCATGGATATAATAACCAGACCTACAGATTATTTGAAGTTGTAATTGCCGACGACGGATCTAATCAAGAAACGTTCGATCTTATTGAAAAAATTCAAAAAGAAGTTTTTTATCCGATTGTACATGTGTGGCACGAGGATAATGGGTTTCAAAAATCTCAAATATTAAACAAAGCGATTGAAAAATGCAACACTCCTTACATCATTATGTCAGATGGGGATTGCATTCCTAGACTTGATTTCGTGGAAGTTCATGTCAAACATAGAAAACAAGGTTTGTTTTTATCGGGAGGCTATTTTATGCTGCCTATGAATATTTCAAAGCTAATTTCTGATGAAGATATTTATGAAGGTCGTTGTTTTGATTTGAAATGGTTAAAATCAAACGGTTTAAAAATGTCTTTTAAAAACAATAAACTCACTGCAACAGGCTTTAAATCTTGGCTTTTGAATTTGTTGACGCCAACCAATGCAAGTTGGAATGGGCACAATGCTTCTGGCTGGAAAAAAGATATTATGGCGATCAATGGTTTTGATGAACGCATGCAATATGGTGGGCAAGATCGCGAACTTGGTGAGCGTTTGTTTAACTATGGTTTAAAGAGTAAGCAAATCAGATACAGTGCTATTTGTGTGCATCTCGACCATCCACGGACTTATAAAACCCAAGAATCAATTAATAAGAATCTTGAAATCAGAAAAAACATCAAATCTGCAAACAGATTTTGGACTGATCATGGTATTCTTAAAATAGTATAAATAAAAGCGTTTACAACTTTCGATACACGCCCAATTTCCAATAGGCAGTTCCTTTTTCAGAAGCTACTTTAGAAAAATCCAGTTGTTCCAATTCGGGAATGTCAAAATACTTCCAACATCCAGAACCCTCTTTAAAAATAGAGGTGATTAACAGACCCTCTTTTTTGAGCTTGCCTAAAATTCTATTTAGAACCTTGGCTCTAACGGCGTCGTTAATATAATAAAAAGCTTCATTAAAAACGATGACGTCAAATTCTTGAGGAGGTTTGTAGTAATGCAGATCCGCAACCTGAAAATCAGCATTTTTAAACTTGTATTTATTTGCGGTTTCTATAGAGAATTTGGAAAAATCAACTCCTAAAAAATAGCCAACATCTTCATTGTCTAACCGCATTCTTAAAACCCCTTCACCAGCCCCTAAATCTAAAATACTTGGTTGTTTTATGGAATGAAGTTTTATAAACTCCAGAATTTTCGCGTAGCGTGGGGCTTCTACATCATTTCTTAAATAATCCCAACGCCCTTTTTTGTACTGACGGTTCCAACGTAATTTGCGTCGCCAAATATGAAATTTATCTAAATAACTTAGTTTGTTCATATGATGTGATGTTTTAAAAACGGCGTTAATTTATTAAGAATTATTTCAGGGGTTAGTTGGTTGTATAAAAATGTGGGGTCTTCTTCAATTCTCCGGCGATCCTCCCTCGAAGTGGAAAACAAATCGGGTTTCTCGTCCAACAAATGTACTGAGGTGTGCAGCTGTCCATCTTCAAAACTTGACCAATCCGATTTTAAGATATAAGGGGAGAAAATCGTAAACGTTGGTTTATCCAGTGCTTTCGCAATATGAACACTCCCACCTTCATTAGCGATCAAAAGTTTACACTGATTCATTAGCGAAATAAAACCTCTGATGGTTGGTTCATAAAGATCAAAAATGATGGCATCTTGATACTTACAAGCTTCATAAATTTTAGTGGCTTCTGCTTTTTGATTGGGCGCATAGTTGAACATGACATTCACTTCAAAATTGGAAGTGACATAATCAATGAGCTCCACGACATACGAATATGGCATTGATTTTTGTGGCGTGCTACCCAAAACACCAACCATAACTACTGGTTTAGAATAGTTATTTAATTTTGAATACTTTTTTTCTGTATCTGTTAAATAGATTTTTGGAGTATAAATGGGAGTTTTTAACGGAAACACCGAATCTACCAAATGAACTCGTTCTTCAATAGATTTCCCACAAGGCAGTGTTTTTTTCTCTAAAGGAAGCACCTTATGCGTATGAAAATTAAAAATAGAACTCTTACCCTTTTTTTGATACCCTACACGAATGGGGGCTTTTGAGAACAGTGAAATGAATTTGCTTTGAAACTTTGAATACGGATCAAAAATAATATCATAGTTTTCCTTTCGGATGTGCCAAGCCATTTTGATAAGCATTGGGATTTTTTTCAATTCCTTTTCATTCAAGGGGATGATTCTGTCAATGTTGGGATTGTTTTCGATCACACCTGTTGTATAGTCATAAACAAAATAATCAACCCGAGAGTTTGGGATTACTTTTTTAATATTCACTGCGATTAAAGAGGCAATGAGGACATCACCGATTCGCTTATTTTGAATTACAAGTATTTTTTTCATTAACGACTAAAGACTATCTTAGCAAGATATTACTTTTTTTAAAGTTACTAAAAGTTTACATGAATAATATTATTATACATTCCAAATTCTCCTCCCATTCTACTGCAATATCAAAGGCAATAAGTGATTTTGAAACTTCTGGGACTACCGTATTGAAAGGGGATCGGAATACCATTAAATCTCTGGAGGTGGAGGGGTTACATTTGAATATAAAACAATTCAAAACCCCAAATATTTTTAACGCCTTTGTTTATAAATACATTCGTAAATCAAAAGCACGAAGGTCCTATGAGTATGGAAATATATTGACTCAAAAATCTATTTTAACACCCACACCAATCGCTTATTTTGAATCCTCTTCATGGTTTGGTCTCAAACAAAGTTACTATGTCAGTCAGCATGTAGCGTATGATTTTGATTTTAGAGTGTTGATTCATGATTTAAAGTTTCCTAACAGAGTTGAAATTTTAAAACAGTTTACAGCATTCACGTTTAAACTACACGACGAACATGTTAATTTTTTAGACCATTCTCCAGGGAATACACTCATTGTAAAAACAAATACTTCTAAATATGATTTTTATTTAATTGATTTGAATCGCATGCGTTTTGAGACGATGAATTTAAAAAAACGGATGCATAATTTTAGAAGGCTTTGGTTGTCTAAGGCGATGATCCATATCATGTCTAAAGAATATGCGGAATTAAGCAAAACTCCATTATCTGAAATTCAGAGCGGAATGCTTCTTTATAGCCGTCAGTTTCAGAAAAAAATTGATGCTAAAAAGTTAAAACGAAGTGGTCGTAAAATGGCTTTTAAAACAACAGATTAAACCGCTACGTTATGCGTTCTTAACGCGTCATTTAAAGAGGTTTTCTTGTTGGTACTTTCTTTTCGTTTTCCAATAATCAAAGCACAAGGAACATTATAGTTTCCAGAAGGAAACTCCTTAACATAACTCCCAGGAATCACAACCGAACGTGCAGGTACAAGTCCTTTATATTCAACCGGTTTGTCACCAGTAACGTCAATGATTTTTGTACTCATCGTTAAGACAACTCCGGCACCTAATACAGCTTCCGTTTCCACACGAACCCCTTCCACAACAATACATCGTGAACCAATAAAGGCATTATCTTCAATAATTACGGGAGCAGCCTGAAGCGGTTCTAAGACCCCACCAATACCAACGCCGCCTGAAAGGTGAACGTTTTTACCAATTTGCGCACAACTTCCTACTGTCGCCCATGTGTCAACCATCGTGCCCTCATCAACGTACGCTCCAATATTCACATAGCTTGGCATCAAAATAGTCCCTTTGGAAATATAAGCACCATGACGCGCCACTGCATGTGGTACCACACGAATGCCTTTTTCGGCATAGCCTGTTTTTAATGGAATTTTATCATGAAACTCAAACGGTCCAACTTCTATAGTTTCCATCGTTTGGATAGGGAAATACATTACCACTGCTTTTTTGACCCACTCATTCACCTGCCAACCATCTGTTGTGGGCTCCGCAACTCTAAGTTCTCCTGTATCTAATAAATCAACGATTTTTCTAATCGCATTTTTTGTAGTATTTTCGTTTAAAAGTGTTCGGTTGTCCCAAGCAGTTTCTATAAGTGATCGTAAGCTGTCCATTGCATCTTTTTTTTGCAAATATAAGATTATTAATAAAGTAATAAATAATTAAATGTGACTCATTCGTAAAAGCAGGGTCAAACCTATGTAAATTCCTGAATTCATTCAAGTTAAACAATCCCCATTGTCTATGAAATCTCCTACTATTTCTGTAATTATTAGTACTTACAACCAACCAGAGTGGTTGCGCAAAACACTATTAGGGTATCAATATCAGACCTTTGATTCTTTTGAAATCATTATTGCAGATGATGGTTCTGATGACGGCACTAAAGCAGTTATTGAACAGTTTAAAACACAAACAGCCCTACGTGTTATTCATGTTTGGCACGAAGATCAAGGATTTCAAAAAACAACAATTCTAAACAAGGCTATTCTTGCTTCCAACGCAGATTATCTCATATTTACAGATGGAGATTGCATTCCTCGAAATGATTTTGTAGCGGCACATTATCAAAAAAGAGCTCCTAATTCTTTTTTATCAGGAGGGTATTTTAAACTACCTAAGACAATTTCTGACCTAATAACGGAGTCGGATATTAAAGCTCAAACCTGTTTTGATCCAAAATGGCTTTTGAACCTTGGTCTTAAAAAAACCTTCAAGCTAAACAAATTGTGTTCTAAGGGCATTAAAGAAATCATGTTAAATAAATATACGGTCACAAAAGCAACGTGGAATGGGATGAATTCTTCAGCTTGGAAACAAGATATTATGGCAGTTAACGGTTTTGATTCTCGAATGCAATATGGGGGAGAGGATCGCGAATTTGGGGAACGTCTGGTGAATAATAAAGTTAAAGGTTTACAGATTAGATACAGTGCAATTTGTGTTCATTTATTTCATTTACGAGGCTATAAAAACGAAGTTGCTATCATTGCGAATTTGAATATTAGAGCTCAAACTAAAAAAGAAAAAATCATACAAACACCTTTTGGAATCAGTCAACTCTAAAGAGGTTATCAAGCTTTTAAATTGTATTTTTGCGTTCTATGGGACGTTTATTAGCAATTGATTATGGAAGTAAACGCAGTGGCATTGCCGTCACTGACGAAATGCAAATTATTGCCTCGGGCTTGACCACTGTGGAGACCAAAAAACTCATACCCTTTTTAAAAACCTATTGTAAGGATGAATCCGTGGATTTATTTTTAATAGGCTTGCCAAAACAAATGAATAACGAACTCTCTGAGAGTGAGCCTTTAATCTTGAAATTTATTAAAATTTTAAAAAAAGAAATTCCTCAGATTCCTATTGAACGAGTGGATGAACGTTTTACGTCTAAGATGGCATTTCAAACCATGATTGATAGTGGTCTCAAAAAAAAACAACGTCAAAACAAGGCACTCGTCGATGAAATTAGTGCGACACTTATTCTCCAATCCTATCTTCATAATAAATAACTCTAGAAGTATTATTTTATAATTCCAAAAATTGTATTTTTGAGCCCTTATATTTAGTAGTATGATTTTACCAATTGTGGCTTATGGAGATCCAGTTCTTAAAAAAAGAGCAACTGAAATTTCTAAAGACTATCCAAAATTAGAGCAAGTTATTGCCAATATGTACGAGTCTATGTACGGCGCTTTTGGCGTTGGCTTAGCCGCGCCACAGGTTGGACTTTCAATTCGTTTGTTTTTAGTGGATACCGCTCCTTTTTCAGAGGATGAAAGCTATTCGCCTGAAGAACAAGCGGAATTAAAAGCCTTTAAACGCACCTTTATAAATGCCAAAATCCTTGAAGAATCAGGTGAGGAATGGGATTTTAACGAAGGCTGTTTAAGCATTCCCAACGTCCGCGAAGACGTCTCTAGATGTCCAAAAATAAAAGTGGAATATCAAGATGAAGACTTTAAAACACATGTTGAAGAATTCGATGGGTTAATTGCGAGAGTCATTCAGCACGAATATGATCATATCGAAGGTATTCTGTTTACAGACAAAGTCTCTACCTTAAAAAAACGTCTATTAAAAGGAAAGTTAACCAATATTTCTAAAGGAAAAACAAGTGTTGATTACCGCATGCGATTTCCAAATATTTCAAAAAAACGATCTTAAATTAACAATAAATTCAATCAATGGAATTAGATAAAATTTTAGCCATCTCCAAAAAACCCGGCTTATACAAATTAATTACCCAATCTCGTGGCGGGTTTATCGCAGAATCTCTGCTCGATCAAAAACGAATTTCGGTTAGTATCAGCAGCAATGTGAGCTTACTAAGTGAAATTGCAATTTATACACTTAATGAAGAATTGCCATTAAAAGAGGTGTTGTCAAAGATTTTTGACAAAGAGAAAGGCGCTGAAACAAGCACCAGTCCAAAAGCCTCAAAAGACGATTTAGAAGCGTATTTCTTTTCCGTTCTCCCTGATTACGATGAAGACCGCGTCTATCCGAGTGATATCAAAAAGATTTTAAATTGGTACAATTTATTAAACAAACATCAGCTCCTCGATTTTAAAACCGAAGCTTCTAGTTCAGAAGAAGAAGAAGAATAAAAAAAATCAGCTTTTAAGCTGCTTTTTTTAACACCCTATTTTAGAATGTTAGCACACTTAACAAAAGAATTCAGTTACAATTGTAAGTTAGCCTACCCAGTCATTATGGGTATGCTCGGACATACCTTTGTAGGGTTTGTAGATAACATTATGGTTGGGCAATTGGGTTCGGCAGAACTGGCAGCGGTCTCCCTTGGAAACAGCTTTTTCTTTGTGGCTATGTCGTTGGGAATTGGATTTTCTACGGCAATCACCCCATTGGTCGCAGAAGCAGATTCTGAAAATGATTTCAAAAAAGGAAAGTCCGCTTTTAAGCATGGCTTGTTTTTATGCATCGTTTTAAGTCTTTTGTTGTATGGCATGATTTTATTGGCAAAACCGCTCATGTACTTCATGAAACAACCTGAAGAAGTGGTGGTTTTAGCAATGCCTTATTTGAATATTGTTGCGATTTCTTTAATTCCCCTAATTATTTTTCAAGGGTTTAAACAATTTAGCGATGGCTTGTCTTTAACAAAACACGCCATGTATGCCACTATTTTTGCCAATATTTTAAACGTTGGTTTTAATTATTTGTTGATTTTCGGAAAGTTTGGATTTCCAGAAATGGGCATCGTTGGTGCTGGTATTGGTACTTTGATCTCTCGAGTTGCCATGATTATTTTGATCTGGGTTTTACTCAAAAACAATAAAAAAGCAAAGGCATTTGTAACCCATATAAAGTTGTTTGTGTTGGACAATTCCATGCTCAAAAAAATCATGAATCTTGGATTGCCAAGCGCCATGCAAATGTTATTTGAAGTCGCTATTTTTACAGCAGCAATCTGGTTGAGTGGTGCATTGGGCAAAAATGCGCAAGCAGCCAACCAAATTGCATTGAATTTATCCTCCATGACTTTTATGATTGCGATGGGATTGAGCGTCACAGCAATGATTCGTGTTGGCAACCAAAAAGGATTAAAAAACTATGTGGAGCTTCAGCGCATTGCCAAGTCCATATTTTTGATGGGGATTTTATTCGCCTCTGTATTTGCGATTCTTTTCTTGGTATTTCACGATGTATTTCCAGCGCTTTATCTTGACTTAAAAGACGTCAACAACTATTTAGACAATCAGGAAGTGGTGGCAATCGCTTCTAAACTACTATTGGTGGCAGCACTTTTTCAACTGAGTGACAGTGCTCAAGTTGTGTTTTTAGGGGCGTTGCGAGGCTTGCAAGATGTGAAAATCCCAACCCTGTTAACCTTTATATCCTATTGGATGATTGGCTTCCCAACAAGTTATTTTCTCGGAAAGGAAGACGTCTATGGAAGTACAGGCATCTGGATTGGACTTTTAGTAGGATTAGGGTCGGCATCAATTTTTTTATATCTTAGATTTATTTATCTAACAAACCGTTTAATACAAACTCATAACAACTAAGCATGGAATTACCAAAATTTATACTCGGAGATAACACTAAATTTCCAACAGCAATTTATGTGATACACACAGAGTTTCCACGTTTTATCATCAATCTAGAAACAGACGAAGTGGAGTGGTTGGAAGATTTTGACACCCAAGATGAAGAAGAATTACTTTCGGAAACGGAAACTGCCGTACAAGAAGCGTCTGCTTTTTATGATAGCGAAGTTTCAACTTACGACGAATAATTATGTTAGATCAGCTTATAGAATTTGACCGCTCGTTACTACTTTATCTAAATAATTTAGGAACCCCCTCATGGGATGGGTTTTGGTTGGTAGTCACCAGTAAGTTGACCTTTATTCCTTTATATCTCGTTTTGATTTATCTAATCGCCAAGCGCTTCACGGTTAAAGAGATTGTTATTTTAGTACTCACCATTGCTGGAATGATTTTATTTACCGATCAAATTACGAACCTCTTTAAATTCACTTTTGAACGGCTTCGCCCTTGTGCACAAGAAGGGGTGTTAGAACACATCAGACAAGGGGAGTGTTGGGGTTATGGGTTTTTCTCCGGACATTCGTCCAATTCAATGGCAACAGCTATTTTTACAGGCTTAATGCTGCGTCCCGTCTATAAGAATTTGATTTATTATATGATCGTGTGGAGTATTGTTGTGGCTTACAGCCGCATCTACTTAGGACTTCATTACCCCTTAGATATTGTGTGTGGACTGTCGTTTGGAGTGTTGTCGGGCTATTTGTTTTACAACGTGTTTAAACGCTTACGAATGCTTTTTGTGAAGGTTCAGTAGATATTCAGCCGCTGCAAAAGGCGAGCGTTTATTAGCTGCAATCAATTCCTGTTGTATTTTTAATTCTTTAGCGATCGTTTCATCTTGAAAAAACTGATCTTTTAATTGATTTTCAATGGACTGAAGCAACCAAAAGGTGTTTTGCTCCTGACGCTTTTTTGTGAAATATCCATCCTTATTTGCGTGCTTTATGTACTCGGTAATTAAATTCCAAGCAGCATCGATGCCTTTATTTTCAAGGGCACTACACAATACGACCTTAGGTATCCATTTAGAGGCTTTGGCAGGGTAGAAGTGAAGGGCACGGTTAAATGCCACCTTTGCTAATTTAGCAGCCGTTAGATTGTCTCCATCCGCTTTATTGATAATAATGGCATCCGCCATTTCGATAATCCCCCGTTTGATCCCTTGAAGTTCATCACCAGCCCCCGCGAGTTTTAGCAATAAGAAAAAATCAACCATACTGTGTACCGCCGTTTCGCTTTGACCAACGCCCACCGTTTCAATCAGAATCACATCGTAGCCAGCTGTTTCACAAAGGGTGATGGCTTCCCGTGTATGACGTGCCACACCTCCCAAAGAATCGCCCGCTGCAGAGGGTCGGATAAAGGCATTTGGGTTTTTCACCAGTGCATCCATACGGGTTTTGTCGCCCAAAATACTGCCTTTTGTGAGGCTGCTACTCGGGTCCACCGCCAATACCGCCACCTTCTTTCCAAGAGTGGTTAAGTAGGTACCGAGTGTTTCTATAAACGTGCTTTTTCCCACACCAGGCACCCCTGTAATTCCAATTCTAACGGATGGTTTTTGATGTTCCAAGCAGCTTTGAATCAGTGTATTTGCTTTTGATTTATGAGCGACATTATGACTTTCAATCAAGGTGATCCCGCGACTGAGCGCTGCCGTGTTTCCGTTTAAGATGCCTTCTAGCAATGCTGCTGTAGAGGGTTGTTCTTGACGCTTCTTTTTTAGATGAGAAATCGCCTGTTTGCTTGTGGCTTCTTGTTTAGAAACCCCTTCTTTTTCTTGAAGTGCTGTTTTATTTACTTTCTCTTTATTCACGTTTGGTCTATTGCTGCTAAATTAATCTAATTTTTTATATTAGGATTGTTTTTTTGATTGTCCGTATCTTTAACTCAAATTGTATCCGATGGATTTTAAGACTTTTTTATTTGAGTTATCACAAACACCAATCAAGGTCATTGCACCCTCGGTTGATTATAGTGCGTATGTTCCGATAGACTTGTCTAAAGACAATAAAGCCCTTGAAAATTTTGACACCAGTTGTTCCCAATCGTGGATGGCATATATCAATCAATATCTACAAGACCGAAACAAGTCCGTTGCTTTTGGGGGGTATTTAGAGACGCGTTCCATCTATACGAGAAGCACGCATTTTGAAACTAAAAACGCTTTAGAGTCTCGTAATATCCATTTGGGAATTGACTTGTGGTGTGCTGCAGAAACGCCTGTATTGGCTGCGTTTGATGGGGTGGTGCATAGCTTTCAAAACAACACCAACCATGGCGATTATGGCCCTACGATTGTCCTAAAACATTGCATCAAGGGTGTTGCGTTTTATACACTTTACGGGCATTTATCTAAGTCATCAATTAAGACTTTACATAAAAACACTCAAATATTTAAAGAACAGGTCATTGGGCATTTAGGGGATGCGGATGTAAACGGTGATTATGCCCCACATTTACACTTTCAAATCATTAAAGATATTGCAAACTCTGAAGGAGATTATCCGGGGGTTTCTTCCAAAAATGATTTGGCGTTTTATCGTGATAATTGCCCCGATCCTAATTTGGTTTTGAAGTTGTGTTAAGGGGTGTGTTTTACATCTGAAGATTCAAACTTAGTTTTGCTCCTAAGGCATTAAAAATGCGCATTACAGTTTCAAATGTTACATTTCCTGTACTATTTTCAAGTCGAGATATTTGAGCTTTTTTAACACCTACTAATGTTCCCAATTGTTCTTGAGTTAGTTTTCTGTTTTTTCGAGCAGTTTTAATCATGCCTCCAATCAATTCAAGTTTTAACTCAAATTCATATTCATCTCTTTCATGAGTTCCCTTTTCTCCAATTAAAAGGTCTTCTGCTTGGTCTAAAGTGTAACGTTTCATGTGTCTTTGTTTTTAAAATACATCGCTCTTATTTTTTTTGCTTTATCGATTTCTTTTTGGTCTACTTTACTAGTTTTCTTTACAATTCCGTGGGTTGCAAAAACCAATATTTCGGTTTTATTTTCTTTATCCCAAAATGCCAAAAGACGATATTGAATCCCTGAATAGAGCGTTCTAAACTCCCAGATATCGTTTGTTAATTTTTTGAATAACTTTGGATCAGACTGTCGTTCAGCTCTTCTTATGTTTTGAAATATTTTCTTTCTTGCTTTAAGATTTTGTTTTTCAATAAAATCAAAAGCCTCTTTTAACAATATAGTTTGAAATCGTTTTATCATTTTTTATAACTTCAAATAGGGTACAAACATACAAATAGTTTCTTTTAATGTAAACTTTTTTTATCTTTTTTTAAGAACTATAATGAGCAAATCAACTTATATATATATAATGTATTTTGATTTTTTCTCAGGCTTTCCCAATTATCAAAACAGCATGTTTTTTAATATTTATCATAAATAAATTAATGATAAACATTAATAAATAATTGTATATCATTATTTTTAATTAAATTTGCATCCAATAATAAAACACTTCTTGTACGTCTTCATACCAAAGTGGAATATTTTCAAGTAAATTTAGTAA
>TARA_B110001469_G_C9648893_1_pt1 | contig 17136 bp, 11 predicted proteins | sample TARA_B110001469 | Tara Oceans TARA_B110001469 (sample SAMEA4397034) | marine metagenome | biome: Polar Biome; feature: [SRF] surface water layer (ENVO:00010504); material: water (ENVO:00002006), including particulate matter (ENVO:01000060) such as... | depth 5 m
AGCAATCTGCTCCATTACCACTCTGGCACCTCTCCTATTAAATGAACTTCGGCAATTAAAATTGCGGTTGCAAATGTAACTTTTCATTATCTAGAACGCAAACTATTTTTTTACTTTTTTGTAAGCTTTTTTTATTTAGTCCGGATATTCAATACGCAAGTGGTACATATTGGCCAGTTTTTGCTTCAACACCTTCTTAATGGACTGTATTTCTTTCAAAGTAATATCTGCATTCAAAAATTGATCTGTATCCATTTGTTTCGAAATAATCGCATCTACAAAATTATTTATCTTAGTAGAGTTGGGATCCTTTAAACTTTTGGACGCTGCTTCCACACTATCACACATCATAAGGATGGCTGTTTCTTTATTAAATGGCTTGGGTCCATTGTACGAAAAATCGCTGTTTTCAAAATCTAAATTCGACTCTTTTTGTTTGTTATAAAAGTAATACACAGTACTTGTACCATGATGCGTTCTTATAAAATCTATAACACGATCGGGCAAGTTGTTTTTCTTAGCCAACTCCACACCATCAATGACGTGGTTGATAATGATTTTTGCACTTTCTTTTGGAGATAACTCATCATGTGCATTGGTTCCAGTCATTTGATTTTCGGTGAAATACGTAGGGTTTTTCATTTTCCCTATATCATGATACAAAGCTCCTACCCTAACAAGCATCGTGTTGGCCCCTATCTCATTGGCAGCAGCTTCGGCTAGGTTTGCCACATTTAAAGAGTGGTGAAAGGTTCCTGGCGCCTTATCAGACAGTTCTTTCAAGAGTTTGGAGTTGGTGTCTGACAATTCTAACAACGACACATCCGAAACAAGTCCGAAGAGTTTTTCATACACATATATGAGAGGCTGCACAAACAGCGTCGCCAATCCACACAAAACAAACAACAAAAAGGTTTCCCATTTTAAATTATCAATACTTCCTTCATGAATTACAAAAAATGCAAAATAAGACACTATGTATATTAGAGTGATTTGTCCCACAGAAATAAATAAATTCGCCCGTTTATAAAGTTCCGAAACGGTTAAGATTGTCACAATACCAGCGATGATTTGCAAAAACATATACTCATAGTTATTGGCGACTACAAAGCCCAATAACAGCACCGTAATTACGTGTGTAAACAATCCCAAGCGGGCATCAAAAAAGGCTTTCAAAATTAAGGGCAAAATACAAAGGGGAACAATATAGATATAAGACGAATTGAAGTTCACAACCAAAGTGGTTAAGAATACCATCAAAACGATATTGAAGAATATAAAAGTGACCTTTGTATTGTTTGAAAATACCTCCATCCTGTATTTTTTCATAAACAACAACAGCATCAATAAAGCCAATGACACCAAAACAGTATAAGCCGTCACTACTAATGTGTAGTTTGAATCCGTCCAAACTTGTGATTCATATTCAGATACCAATGAGTTGAGAACCGCATATTTATCGCCTTGAACCACTTCTCCTTTTGAGATAATAAGGGTTTGCTTATCGACACGCCCTCTTACTAATTTCATTTGACTTAAGCGTTCTTCAAGTGACACCTGCGTAATGGCTTTATTTAATAGTGCATTGGGTTTTACAACATCAAAAAACAGTGCCAAGTAACGTTGTTTGTAAGCTTCTAACGCTAGAGCATCCACACTCGATTCAACAAATGATTTTAAATTCGTTTGAAGAAAAAAGCTATCAAAACGTTTGACCCCACTTTGCGTTTTATCAACTAAGATAGAGATCTGCTGATTGGGGTCGTAATCGTATGGATCTTGAAGTACTCCACTTTGATACAATTCATCCAAAAGCACAACTCCTTTATAATATAAGTCTATTTTTATTTGGTCTCTTGGTAGCTCAAAAAACAAGCGGTCAAATGCTGAGGAATACTCATTTTTAAACGTAGAGACCACTGTGGTGTCTACATCAAAAAAGACAGGGGATTGTAATTCAATTTGCTGTTTTTCTGCGTCGATCTCTTCGGCTGTTTTTTTGATTGCAAAATCAAAAGGCGCGTATAGGTTTTCGGACTGCCAAGGTTTTCCTTTTTCAAAACTATATCTGAAAGTTCCACTTTTTGGAAACAAATAGACAATCACAAAAGTGGTCAGCACAAAAAGAAAGACCTTATAAATTAAGGAATGATTTTTATGAAAAAGGTTCATTATATCTTTCATATAATTTTATTTATTGTTTTTTTTGAATATCATACTTTAGATCTGGATGATTCATGCGCTATTGGAAGTTTTACACCTCAACTAATTCTAACATTATGTGACTGTCAACACCCAAAAGTAATAAAAAGAAGTATATTTTCTCTCTATATTAAAATATTCCTACTTTATATATCCTAAATTTTAGTTATTTTCGCATGAACCATCTCTAAATTCTAAATTATGAGTAAAGACGTTGTAATTGTATCCGCAGCAAGAACCCCTATCGGGAGTTTTTTAGGAGGTCTATCCTCTGTTCCGGCACCAAAATTAGGTGCAATCGCTATTAAAGGCGCGCTTGATAAAATCAATCTAAGCCCTGACCTTGTAGATGAGGTTCTGATGGGCAATGTTGTACAAGCTGGAACAGGACAAGCTCCTGCAAGACAGGCCGCTATTTATGCAGGTATTCCGGATTCGGTACCCTGCACAACGGTCAACAAAGTTTGTGCCTCTGGAATGAAAACAATTATGCAAGCCGCTCAATCAATTGCTTTAGGCGATGCTGATATTATCGTTGCAGGTGGTATGGAAAACATGAGTTCAATTCCGCACTATCACCATGCGCGTTCGGCACATAAATTTGGATCGATCACTTTTGATGATGGCTTACAAAAAGATGGTTTGGTAGATGCTTATGCAAATCAAGCCATGGGAATTTTTGCAGATACATGTGCCTCTGAACACAAGTTTACAAGAGAAGCACAAGATGCTTTTGCAATTCAATCCTACAAACGTTCTACGGATGCTTGGAATGAAGGGAAATTTGATTCTGAAGTGGTTCCTGTAGAAGTCCCACAACGAAGAGGTGAACCTGTTGTTGTCGATAGAGATGAAGAATACACAAACGTTCGTTTAGAAAAAATACCGAGCTTGCGTGCTGCTTTCACAAAAGACGGAACTGTAACCGCTGCAAATGCATCCACCATAAATGATGGTGCTGCTGCATTGGTTCTAATGAGTAAAGAAAAAGCAAAGGAATTAGGTCTAAAACCTTTAGCCACTATAAAAGGCTATGCCGATGCTGCAAGAGAACCCGAATGGTTCACTGTAGCACCTTCAAAAGCACTGCCTAAAGCATTGGCAAAAGCAGCGATTGATATTTCGGAAGTAGATTTCTTTGAATTCAATGAAGCATTTTCAGTGGTAGGCTTAGCAAATATGAAATTACTAGGGCTAAACGATTCAAATGTGAATGTCAATGGAGGCGCCGTTTCTTTAGGCCACCCCCTAGGCTGTTCAGGTGCTCGAATTGTAGTAACCTTATTGAGTGTCCTCGAACAAAATAATGGAAAAATTGGAGCTGCAGCGATTTGTAATGGCGGCGGCGGTGCTTCGGCATTGATCCTAGAACGAAATATATAGCGAATGCAATACGGCCTTTGCTACCTTAGCGTTGTTGCTTTAAGATCGGAAGCTACAGATACGAGCGAATTAATTTCGCAAGTACTCTATGGCGATCATTTTAAGGTTTTAGAGCACCGTAAATCTTGGAGTCGCATCCGGTTGGGATTTGATAAATATGAAGGATGGATTGACAATAAACAATTTCAATTTATCGACGAATTGGAATATAAAGAACTTCACAAATCCGATCCTTTAATGACCACGGATTTGGTTGATTTTATCACAAATCAAAAACAACAATTACATCCTATTTTGTTAGGTTCAGCGCTTAATGGCCTCTCCTATTTAAAGCACGCCTATGAAGGAGCAAAATCGGTTGGATCTAAAGACAAATCTAAACTTGTAGAGACTGCTATACTATACCTCAACACTCCTTATTTATGGGGAGGAAAAACACCTTTTGGGATTGACTGTTCTGGATTCGTTCAAATGGTTTATAAACTAAATGGATTCAAAATTTTAAGAGATGCCTCTCAACAAGCGTCTCAAGGGGATGCCCTTAGTTTTATTGAAGAAAGTGAACCAGGAGATTTAGCTTTTTTTGATAATAATGAAGGGGACATTATCCATGTAGGGATTATTATGGAAGACCACCACATCATACATGCACACGGTAAAGTTCGGATCGATCTCTTGGACCAAAGTGGTATCTACAATGTGGACACGAAAACACACTCTCACAAACTGAGAGTCATCAAAAAAATTATCCCATAAAAAAAGCCATTCAAATTGAATGACTTTTTAAGATTGTAAAACTAAACGTTATTCTTTTGGTTCTAATGAATCCGAAAGCGCTTTAAATTCTTTGTATTTATCCGTATTTCCTACAGCACTGTATATGTTTGCTAAGGTTTTAGCCGCTTGATAATTGCTTGGATCTATGCCAAATGCACTTTCTAAGTAAGGAATTGCATCTAAGTATAATTGGTTTCGCTTTGCTTTTAATTCATCATACTTACGGTCATCAGCCGCAGACGAACCTAATTTGTTCATTTCCTCTAGCACCGATTCTTCTTGTCCTAAAATTAAGGCTGCTAAATTTATATAAGCATTGGTATAGTCTGACTTTAATTCGATGGCTCTTTGGTAATATTTTTTAGAACCTTCAAAATCATCCGCTTCTGCAGAAATAACTCCTAAGTTATATTGTAATTCAGAATTATTAGGATCTTTTTTAATGGCAACTTCCAACAACTCTTTAAATTTTACGGTATTACCCATTGAGTAATAAACATTGGCTTCTGTCAATAATAAATTTAAATCTTCAGGAGCTTCTGCTCTTGCTACAGCCATAGCTTGAAGTGCTTTTTCATTGTCTCCATTTTGAACATAAATCAGCGAGATATTTTTAATAATTTCTGGAAACTTAGATTTAGTGGTTTCATCTTTGGGGTTGATATGAGATTTAGCTTTCACTGAAAGATCTCTAAGCATCATATTCCCAAACGCTTCTTCAACTTGTGTCTCTTTGTTTGTGGCGAGGTAATTTTTTTCTATTCCCGTATAACCTAGACTTCTCAATTCTTCATACATCATAAGGGAACGGTCATATTGCTTAGCATTGACCGCTGTAGAAGCAGCATAAAACAAGTAAACCGTATCGCTAGGAGCTAACCTATAGGCGTTCTCAAAATAACCCGAAGATGCTTCATATTCATCCGTTTTCAAAAGAGAACTTCCCTTATTAACCAGATGAGCTTTTAAGTTTAGTGTTTGGTCCTGAACACCTTTTTCTTGCGCTGGTGCAGTTACCAATTTTAAAGCTTCAATAGCTTTTTTGATGGTACTAAAATCTGGCTCGCCATTGTTTAGGAAATAAATACTTCTTTGTAAGTAATATTGACTTTTATATTTTTCGTCCATAGAACCTAAAAGTGCTTCGGCAGCATCAAGTGCCACGCCTGCTTTTTCATAATTTCCCTTCGCTATCTCCTTCGTTGCTGTTTTAATTTCTTTCTTTTGGGCAACAGCAAAAAATCCTAGAGTTAGTGCTATTACAAATACAAGGTGTTTTTTCATCGTATTTAAATTTTAATAGTTAGTATTAATAGTTATTCTTCTTCTTGAGTATCAACAGTTGTGCCATCTGTTTCAGTAGTCCCGGTTTCTTCAGCACCTTCTTCTGCCAAACCTTCAATTGCTTCGATGTCTTCTTCATCTTCCCGCATTACTTTTGCAACGGCAGCGATGGAATCATTCCCTTTAAGATTAATCAAACGAACTCCTTGCGTCGCACGTCCCATCACTCTTAAATCTTCTACAGCCAATCGAATTGCAACGCCCGATTTATTGATGATCATTAAATCATCCTCATCCGTTACATTTTTGATGGAGACTAAATTACCTGTTTTATCTGTAATTGAAATGGTTTTGACTCCTTTCCCACCTCGATTTGTGATTCGGTAATCTTCCAAACTTGAACGCTTTCCATATCCATTTTCAGAAACGACTAAGATATTACTTTCCATATCATCCACAGCAATCATTCCGATCACCTCATCCGATTCATGTGCTAAAGTAATCCCGCGAACTCCTGAAGCACCACGGCCCATTGGACGGGTTTTGGCTTCTTCAAATCGAATGGCTTTCCCAGATTTTAATGCTAACATGACTTGACTTTCGCCTGTGGTTAGTTTAGCTTCTAGTAATTCATCTTCTTCTTTAATTGTAATGGCATTAATTCCATTCGTTCTTGGTCGAGAATATTGTTCTAAAGATGTTTTCTTAACCTGACCTTTTTTGGTGGCCATAATCACATAGTGCGAATTCGTGTAGTCTTCGTCTTTTAAATCTTGCGTACAAATAAAGGCTTTGACTTTATCGTCTTGTTCTATGTTGATTAAATTTTGAATGGCACGTCCCTTAGAAGTTTTACTACCCTCTGGGATTTCATAAACTCGCATCCAGAAACATTTTCCTTTTTGAGTGAAAAACAACATGTACTGGTGGTTGGTTCCTACAAATAAGTGCTCTAAGAAATCTTCGTTACGAGTGGTCGATGCTTTTTGTCCAACCCCTCCCCTGTTCTGAGTTCTGTATTCTGTTAATGAGGTACGTTTGATATATCCTGCATGTGAAATTGTAATCACAACTTGCTCGTTTGGAATCATATCTTCTATAGATAAATCGCCTCCAGCATATTCAATCACAGAACGACGTTCATCACCATACTTATCTTTAACAACTGCAAGCTCTTCTTTAATGATGAGCATACGACGTTCTTTTTTATCAAGAATGTCTTTTAACTCATCAATCGTTTTCATGATTGCATCGTACTCACCACGTAATTTATCTTGTTCTAAACCTGTTAATTGTCTCAATCGCATTTCAACAATCGCTTTGGATTGTAGTTCGCTCAGTTTAAAACGTTCGATTAATTTTTCACGGGCTTCTTCAGCATTTGAACAACCTCTAATAATCGCGATGACTTCATCGATATTATCGGAAGCAATGATCAATCCTTCTAAAATATGAGCGCGTTCTTCGGCTTTTCTTAGTTCGTAGGTTGTACGACGTACCACCACTTCGTGACGGTGCTCTACAAAATGATGAATCATGTCTTTTAGATTCAACATTTCTGGGCGTCCATTTACCAACGCAATATTATTCACACTAAAAGAAGACTGAAGTGCTGTATATTTATAAAGTTTATTTAAAACGATGTTAGGAATGGCATCTCTTTTTAAAACATAAACAATGCGCATTCCATTTCTATCCGATTCGTCACGAATGGTAGAAATTCCTTCCATCTTTTTATCATTCACCAAATCAGCAGTTTTCTTAATCATGTCTGCTTTATTGACTTGGTATGGAATTTCGGTAACGATTATGCACTCACGTCCATTAACGTCTTCGATATTTGCCTTGGCACGCATGACGACACGACCACGTCCTGTTTTGAACGCTTCTTTCACACCATCGTACCCATAAATAATTCCTCCTGTAGGAAAATCAGGTGCTTTTACATGTGTGATTAATTCATCAATGTCGATGTCTGTGTTGTCTATATATGCTGTAATTCCATCCACTACTTCCGAAAGGTTGTGAGGGGGCATATTGGTGGCCATACCCACAGCAATTCCAGAAGCACCATTTACTAACAGGCCAGGGATTCGTGTTGGTAATACGGTAGGTTCTTGAAGTGTATCATCAAAATTTAACTTGTGATCAACCGTTTCTTTATCAATATCCGCAAGCATATCTTCCGATATTTTACGCATTCTGGCTTCTGTATAACGCATTGCTGCAGGACTATCACCATCAATCGATCCAAAATTCCCTTGCCCATCAACCAGCATATATCGCAAACTCCATTCTTGAGCCATACGAACCATGGCGTCGTAAACAGAGGTATCTCCGTGTGGGTGATACTTACCTAAAACTTCCCCAACAATTCTTGCCGATTTTTTGTGTGCCGTATTGGAACGAACACCGAGTTCATGCATTCCGAATAACACCCGGCGATGCACAGGTTTTAATCCATCCCTTACGTCAGGAAGTGCCCTAGAGACTATTACCGACATCGAATAATCGATGTAAGCCGACTTCATTTCATCTTCTATATTAATGGGGATTAACTTTTCACCTTCTATCATCTTACGCTAAATTTTTGTTTATTAAATAACCTAGCTAATATACTACTTTTCAAATTATTACTAAGCGAATTTTAGTGACTTTTTTCAATCAAATTTATTAACAATTTTAAGAGGTAAAATGGTTAATAAATAGAAGCTTAAAAATTTTGATTTTAATTAGTTTTTACTATCATTTGTATAAATGAAAAATAAAAAGGTATAGTTTTTGATTTAATGCCTTTGAATTTGTAAATTTAACCAAAGATTTTTTATGGATGATAATTTTTCCCCCAGAGTTAAAGATGTTATTTCTTTCAGCAAAGAAGAAGCACTTCGTTTAGGTCATGATTTTATTGGTACTGAGCACCTGATGCTTGGACTTTTAAGAGATGGCAATGGCAAGGCAATCGATATTTTGAACGCTTTAGACGTTGATCTTAGTCATTTGCGTCGCAAGGTTGAAATTCTCAGTCCTTCCAACCCAAATATTATGATTGCTTCTGACGAGAAAAAAAACCTGCACTTGACACGTCAGGCGGAACGGGCTTTAAAAACAACTTTTTTAGAAGCGAAGCTTTTTCAAAGTAAATCTATAAATACAGCACATTTACTTTTATGTGTTTTGAGAAATGAAAACGACCCTACAACAAAGCTATTGAATAAACTAAAAGTGGATTACGATAGCGTTAAAGAACAATTTAAATATATGATCACAAACGACGATGAATACACGGAAACTCCAAAAGCGGAGTCTTTTCCAAGTGACGATATGCCAAAGGACGAAAACAAGGACAGTTCTTTTAGTCAGAGCAGCAGTCAAAAAGGAGTAAAAAAATCGAAGACCCCCGTTCTAGATAATTTTGGAAGAGACCTTACTGAAATGGCAGAACAAGGGAAATTAGACCCTGTGGTAGGACGTGAAAAAGAAATTCAACGTGTGTCTCAGATTTTAAGCCGTCGTAAGAAAAACAATCCTTTGCTGATTGGCGAACCCGGCGTTGGCAAATCTGCCATTGCTGAAGGCTTGGCCATTCGAATCATCAAACGTAAAGTCTCTCGAATTTTATTCAACAAACGCGTGGTTACTTTAGATTTAGCCAGCATTGTAGCCGGTACCAAGTACCGTGGTCAGTTTGAAGAACGCATGAAAGCAGTGATGAATGAGTTGGAGAAAAATGACGATATTATTTTATTTATCGATGAAATTCATACGATTGTAGGTGCCGGTGGTGCCACGGGAAGTTTAGATGCTTCTAATATGTTTAAACCTGCGTTAGCACGTGGCGAACTGCAATGTGTGGGTGCCACAACCCTTGACGAATACAGACAGCACATCGAAAAAGATGGCGCGCTTGAACGTCGTTTTCAAAAGGTCATCGTGGAGCCGACAACGGTGAGTGAAACGATTGAAATATTAAACAACATTAAAAACAAATACGAAGATCATCACAATGTAGAGTATACAGATGAAGCAATTGAAGCTTGTGTAAAATTAACCAATCGTTATATGACCGACCGGTTTTTACCAGACAAAGCGATTGACGCATTGGACGAAGCAGGCTCAAGAGTTCACATCACAAATATTGATGTTCCCGACCAAATTGTGGAATTAGAAGCAGAACTTGAAGAAGTGAAAGCAACTAAAAACTCTGTGGTTAAAAAACAGAAATATGAAGAAGCTGCCAAACTAAGAGATGATGAAAAGCGTTTGGAGAAGAGTCTTGCAGAGGCCCAGGAAAAATGGGAAACAGAATCTAAATTAAACCGAATTATAGTTTCCGAAGAAAATGTAGCCGAAGTGGTTTCCATGATGACTAGCATTCCTGTGAACCGTATTGCTCAGAAAGAAAGCAATAAATTATCTAAACTTCCAGAGCTAATAAACGGAAAAGTAATTGGTCAAGATGAGGCCGTTTCAAAGGTAGTCAAAGCTATTCAGAGGAATCGTGCGGGACTTAAAGACCCCAATAAGCCCATTGGGTCATTTATCTTTTTAGGACAAACTGGCGTTGGTAAAACACAACTTGCCAAAGTACTTGCTAGAGAATTATTTGATAGTGAAGATGCATTGATACGAATTGACATGAGTGAGTACATGGAGAAATTCGCCATCTCAAGATTGGTCGGCGCACCTCCGGGATACGTTGGTTATGAAGAAGGTGGACAACTCACCGAAAAAATCAGACGTAAACCTTACGCAGTGGTTCTTTTAGATGAAATTGAAAAAGCACATCCAGATGTATTTAACATGCTTCTTCAAGTACTTGATGATGGATTTTTAACGGATAGTTTGGGACGTAAAATTGATTTTAGCAATACAATCATTATTATGACCTCGAATATTGGAGCTCGAAAATTGAAAGATTTTGGCTCAGGGGTTGGGTTTGGAACCGCCGCTCAAAAATCTCAGGAAAGTTCCAATGCACGTTCGGTGATTGAAAACGCACTTAAAAAAGCATTTGCACCAGAGTTTCTAAACAGAATTGACGACGTGGTCGTTTTCAACAACTTAGAAAAAGAAGATATTGATAAAATTATTGATATCGAACTTGCAAAACTTTTGGAACGTATTTCAGAACTAGGATATACTTTAAAACTAAGCAATAAAGCAAAAAGTTTTATTGCTGAAAAAGGGTTTGACAAGCAATATGGCGCACGTCCACTAAAGCGTGCCATTCAAAAATATGTTGAAGATACCTTAGCAGAAGAAATCATTAAATCTAATGTGCATGAAGGGGATACCATTACGATGGATATCGGCAAAGACGACACCAAGTTAGACGTCAAGATAACGTCGCCCAATGAGGCGAAAGAATCGTAACAATAAAGCCTCACAATGTGGGGCTTTTTTTTTAGGGTTTAATCAAATAACACATCGTTTTCCAGTTCAAGTGTTTGGATGAATTTGATGGCTTCCTGTATATCATTATGAAGTACTCTATCTTCTGTTACTTTTGGAATCTCAGATCTGAAGCTAGACAAAATAGCACTTAGAAAAGGAGATGTTTTTTGGTTTCTAAAAAACAATGCTTGAGAAGCATTCAGCAATTCAATTGCTAAAACCCGTTCTACATTTTCTAAAATTTGATAGGCTTGGATGGCCGCATTCGCACCCATACTCACATGATCTTCTTGTCCGTTGGAAGACACAATGGAATCAACACTGGCAGGGGTTGCCAATTGCTTATTGGCACTCACAATACTTGCCGCTGTATATTGCGGAATCATAAACCCTGAATTTAATCCCGACTTTTCAACCAAAAAAGCAGGCAACTCACGCAAGCCAGAAACCAATTGATAGGTTCTTCGTTCTGAGATATTACCTAGTTCGGCCATGGCTATTTTTAAAAAATCAAAACCAAAAGCCAAAGGTTGTCCGTGAAAATTTCCACCAGAAATAATTTTATCGTCTTTAGTGAATATATTAGGATTGTCGGTTACTGCATTTATTTCATTAATAAATGTTTGTCTCACAAACATCAAGGTGTCTTTGGTCGCCCCATGTACTTGTGGCATACATCGAAACGAATACGGGTCTTGAACATGTTTTTTGGGTTGCTTCATCAATTCGCTATCTTCTAAAAAACTCAGTATGCGTTCCGCTGTTTTTATCTGTCCATTGTGAGGACGCACCAAATGCACCAAGGGATCAAAAGGCTCAATTCGCCCGTCGTAAGCATCTAATGATAGGGCGCCAATAAGATCCGCCATATAGGATAACTTGAAAGACTTTAATAACGAATGTATGCCGTAGGCCGTCATAAATTGTGTGCCATTCAACAATGCCAAACCTTCTTTAGACTGCAATGTGATTGGCTCCCAATCAAACGCATTTAAAACTTCCGCAGCAGCGGTCTGAACACCTTTATACCAAACCATTCCTTCTCCAATAAGTGGCAACGCCAAATGCGCTAAGGGTGCAAGATCTCCAGATGCACCTAACGATCCTTGGGTATATATGACAGGTAAAATATCGTTGTTATAGAATGAAACCAAACGGTTCACAGTTTCTAATTGAATCCCACTATGCCCATAACTCAAGGACTTAATTTTCAGCAAGAGCATCAGCTTTATGATGGGTTTAGGTACAAAATCTCCTGTACCACAAGCATGAGAACGCACTAAGTTTTCTTGTAATTTAGTGAGGTTTTCAGAGTGGATTCGCACATCACACAAAGAACCAAACCCAGTATTAATCCCATAAATAGGATCTGTAGTGGCTTCGATTTTATGATCTAAATAATCTCGACATTCTTGAATTTTCTGGACCACTTCGTCTGAAAGTTCTATTTTTGAGCCTTCTAACACTAAGGTTCTAAGGGTAGATAAGCTTAACGCTTTGGTACTTATAATGTGCATTTATTTTGTGTTTTTGTCGCTCAAATTTGAACATTCCATAATAGATATGCAAATTTTTGTTAATTTTTTAATTTTATCAGGTGATTAACTTATTTTTGGATGCATACTTAACTAAATAAAAATACATTATGAAATCAATCCTCACTCTATTTTCAGCCATCCTAATATTAGGGTCTTGTTCTAAAACACCAAAAGACTACGCAACCCTTTCTGGAAAAATTACTAATGCGAATGAATTTAAAAATATAAAGATTAGCAATCAAAAAGGATACAAAAAGGAAATCAAAGTTAATGATGATGGGACGTTTAAAGATACGCTTAATGTAAGAGAAGGTCTTTATCGGTTTTCCGATGGTAATGAAGTTGGGACTATTTATTTAAAAAACGACAATTCCACTTCCTTTACACTAGACACCAAAGCGTTTGATGAAACTTTAAAATTTGAAGGAGATGATGCCGATCAAAGTAATTTTATAATTGCCAATAATCTGCTACAAGAAACTTATTTATCTGAAGATCTTTTTGACAGCACAGAAGCTGAGTTTTCAAAAGCATTTGACAAATTAGAAGCTGGATACGATGCCTTAAAAAATGAATACAAACAACTAGATGCTGCTTACTTTGAAAATCAAGATAAAGATTTTAAATCCATGCAAAAAAGCTATAAAAATTATTTCATGGAAAAACTTGAAGTACGCAAGCTTTTAGCAAAAGGAACAACATCACCTACATTTTCAAATTACGAAAACCATAGAGGCGGAACGACTTCTTTAAGCGACTTGAAAGGAAAGTATGTGTATGTTGATATTTGGGCAACTTGGTGCGGCCCCTGTAAGGTTGAGATTCCATTTTTGAAAAAATTAGAATCAAAATATCATGATAATAACATTGATTTTGTGAGCATTTCTGTGGACGATGCCCGACGCAGTGGAACGATGGAGAAAGCTCACGATGCTTGGAAAAAAATGGTTACTGAAAAAGAATTGACAGGGGTTCAATTGTTTACTGGCAATGGTTGGAAAGCGGACTTCGTTCAAGATTATAAAGTGAATGGCATTCCTCGATTTATATTAATCGCTCCCGATGGAACTATTGTGGATGCGGATGCGCCTCGCCCATCGAGTGAAAAACTCATCGTACTTTTTGAAGAACTCGGTATTTAATAGGTTATAGAAAATTAGCCAGATGTAGTTCATTAATTCCTTCGTGGGATGAATTTGCGATTGCTTTTCCATCTTTGACAACAATTAATTGTGGCGATTGGTGTTGCACCTCAAAGCGTTCAGCAATGTCATTAGAAATATCTCGATGGTTCAATAAATCTAAGTAATGGGCTCCAAATTGATCTGCTGAAAAAGTGAAATGCGCTGTAAAATCGGCTAACACAAAACGACTGATGCTACAACGTGTTGAATGTTTAAATATCAATTGAGGTGTTTTAAACGAATTGCTGATGATGGACTCCAATTGATCTGCAGATTCTAGTTGTTGACCAGGCCAGTTTGAATCTTTAGTTTCAGATTTGAATAATGAATCGAAAATTCCCATGTATTATTTTTTAGGTTTTAATATAAAATTGAAGCGTCTAATTAACCTTCGTTTTGAGTTTTCAAAATTATACAATAAATTTGAAAGAAGGCCTGGTTTTATTTTAAAATAAAACTGTAACAATTTCATTTTAGGCTCGTCCTATAAGTGTTGGTTAGTTAGTTAAAAAGCAATGCAAATTCTATTCAATAGAACAGCATTGCTTTTTATTTTTAGTATATTTATGGAAAGTAATTATTATAAAACCACTCCAATGAAAAATATTCTAAGTGCCTTGTTTATAGTGTTATGGACAGTTTCAACCCAAGCACAAACACCCAATGAAAGTAAGGCAACCTCGTTTTACTTTATTCGTCATGCAGAAAAAAACATTTCAAATCCAGCTGACAAAGATCCAGATTTAGTGATGGCGGGCGTTTTGAGAGCAGCACGTTGGAGTTCTGTTTTTAATAGTATTGATTTTGATATCATATCGACAACCAATTATAAGCGAACGCGAAACACCGCCCTTCCAATCGCAGAAAAAAAGAAACTCCCTCTAACCTATTACAGTCCAAACGATTTTGACAGTGTGCGCTACATGAAACAAAACTTGGGCAAAACAGTATTAATTGTTGGACATAGCAATACGATTCCAGCAATGGTAAACGCGCTTATTGGAAAAAAACAATACAAACAAATAAAAGAAACTAATTACGCCAACCTATACATTATAAATATTACGGAATCTGGAGAGATTATTCACCAACTCTTAGCCATCGAATAATATTTTGCTTAGTTTTGACCACTGATGAAAAAGTCTGTTAACATATTAAATAAAAAGGCCCGCTTTACGTATGAACTCTTAGATACGTACATTGCTGGTATTGTATTGACAGGTACTGAAATCAAATCGATTCGGGGGGGTAAGGCGTCTATTACCGAGAGTTTTTGTGAGTTTAATTTAAGAGGTGAACTTTTTGTGATTAATATGACCATTCAAGAATACGATTTTGGAAATCATTACAATCATGCCCCCAAAGCGGAGCGGAAGTTATTACTCAATAAGAAAGAGCTTAAAAAACTTGAAAAAGAGGTGAAAAACACGGGGCTGACGATCATTCCTCTCAAACTTTTTATCAATGATAAGGGCTTTGCAAAACTGAGAATTTCACTCGCAAAAGGGAAAAAACTTTTTGACAAACGCGATACCATCAAAGACCGTGACAACAAACGTGATTTGGACCGTGTAAAGAAAAATTTTAAGTAGGTTTTAGGAACGTTAGAATAGTTACTTAAAAAATGGAATACTTTTTGTAACACTTCACAAAATCAATCGACTTATAAATCACAAACCTACATCCAACAGCATGCGTTATTTAATAGTATTACTTCTTTGTTCACTTTCTGTTTCCGCCCAACTCAAAGGCAGTATTTCAGATGTTGACAGTCAACCCATTCCGTTTGTGAATATTTATATTGAAAATTCCTATACAGGCACCACCTCAAATGAACAGGGGGACTATGAATTGGCACTTCCAGAACCAGGAACCTACACCATTGTGTTTCAGTTTTTGGGGTTTAAAACACAAACCAAAACCATTGAAATTAAAAAATTTCCTTATACTTTAGACATCACATTATTAGAAGAAAATATCTCCTTAAATGAAGTGGTCATTTCTTACAATGAAAATCCTGCCGACCGTATTATACGGGCCGCAATTGCCAAACGTAAAGCGCAATTAGAAAAAATTAATGCGTATTCTGCCGACTTTTATTCCAAAGGGATCATCCGGCTCAAAAATGTACCAGAGAAGTTTTTGGGTCAAGAAATAGGAGATATGGACGGGCTCTTAGACTCCACACGTTCGGGGATTTTATATCTGTCGGAAACGGTTTCAAAAATAAATTACGAAAAGCCTGATAAGCTTTCAGAAAAAATAATAGCTTCTAAAGTCAGTGGGGATTCCAATGGATTTAGCTTTAATAATGCGAGCGATGTGGATTATAATTTTTACTACAACACAGTGCCAATCATTTCAGATATCGTATCGCCTATTGCTGATTATGCCTTTAATTATTACCGCTACAAACTGGAGGGTGTTTTTTATGACAATGGCGGACGTTTGATTAATAAGATTAAAGTAATCCCACGTCGTGAAAACGATCGCGTCTTTTCGGGGGTGGTCTATATTGTGGAAGATCAATGGGGGTTTTACGGGCTCGAACTCAGCGTAACGGGCAAGCAAATTCAATCGGCAGCAGTGGATATGATTACCCTAAAACAAAACGCTTCCTACGACGAAAAAAGCGACTATTGGGTGGTGCGCTCCCAAACAATTAGTTTTAAATTTGGGTTTTTAGGATTTAATGGTGATGGAAGTTTTGTGGCCAATTATTCCAATTATAAACTGAACCCCAGTTTTGAGAAATCTGTATTTACGAATGAAATTTTAGCGTTTGAAGCAGAAGCTAATAAAAAAGATTCTACCTATTGGAATACTCTCAGACCGGTGCCATTAACCAAGGAAGAGTTTAAAGATTATATTAAAAAAGACAGTCTTCAAGTTTTATATAATTCCAAAACCTATTTGGATTCGATTGATGGGAGTTTTAATAAATTTAAAATTGGAAATTTAATTTCTGGATATACTTACGAAAACTCTTTTGAACACAAAGAGTTCAACATTAGCAGTCCGTTGGCTGGCGTCCATTTCAATACGGTTCAAGGATTTAATACCAATGTGGACATCAATTACACAAAACGTTACGATGAGTTTAAAAATTATCTAGCGATAGAAAATCAAGTAAATTATAGTTTTGACACTCAAACCCTTCGAGGTACTGTCGGTTTTCGCTATAAGTTTAATAATGTCAATGATTTAAATATAGGGTTTAGTGCGGGTCTCAAAGTCCAGCAGTTTAACGATCAGGAGCCTATTTCGAGTCTCATCAATGAATTGAGTAGTTTGCTTTTTGAGGAGAATTATATGAAATTATTTGAAAATCGATTCGTCAAAATAAATTATGGTCAGGAGCTTTTTAATGG
>TARA_B110001469_G_scaffold127867_1_pt1 | contig 16962 bp, 17 predicted proteins | sample TARA_B110001469 | Tara Oceans TARA_B110001469 (sample SAMEA4397034) | marine metagenome | biome: Polar Biome; feature: [SRF] surface water layer (ENVO:00010504); material: water (ENVO:00002006), including particulate matter (ENVO:01000060) such as... | depth 5 m
TTATTTTATTTGAATTTTAAGAAACACTTGGGATACTAGAGTGGTTCAATACACACCTATTTGGGATGTATTGTGTCAGTCAAAACAAGATATAATGGAAATATGCACCACTAGTGGTTTATATATCCTAGTTGTATGCCATTGAAAAAAAAGAAAAGCCAACCGCACATTTTAGCACATTTGGTTTTTGCCAACGCTCTTTGCCTACTCTGAAAAACCAAATGTGCTAAAATCTCCCAACGCTCATTATTACGTGAACATTTATCTCATTTTTCATTGATTATTTACACGGAATTATTACATTTATAGCTTTGATAATCATATTATAGAAGAAGGTTTTTATGGGCAAGAGATAAACCATACCACTTATAACTTAGCACGTATGAATATGTTTTTACATAACGTGAATTACGACAAGTTTCATATAGTGCTTGGTAATACATTGATAAATCCGCAATTAGGTGATGATAAACCTTTTGATGCAATTGTTTCCAATCCTCCTTATTCTATAAATTGGATTGGTGATGCTGATCCTACTCTGATTAATGACGACCGTTTTGCGCCTGCAGGTGTGTTAGCACCAAAATCTAAAGCAGATTTTGCTTTTGTACTACATTCATTAAGCTATTTATCTAGTAAAGGTAGAGCGGCATTGGTTTGCTTTCCTGGTCTTTTTTATCACGGTGGCGCAGAACAAAAATAAGAAAATATTTAGTAGATAATAACTATGTAGAAACTATTATAGCCTTAGCGCCTAATCTGTTTTACGGTACATCTATAGCGGTAACTATTTTAGTGCTTTCTAAAAGTAAAACAGAAAATAGAACACAATTTATTGATGCTACTGGTGAGGATTTCTTTAAGAAAGTAACCAATAACAATGAGATGACAGATGCTCATATTGCGAAAGTTATGGAAATGTTCGATACTAAAGCAGAAGTTCCACACATAGCTACTACCATTGACAATACTAAAATAGCAGAAAACGATTATGATTTATCGGTAAATAGTTATGTAGAACCTAAAGACAATAGAGAAAAAATAAATATTGAAGTACTGAATAAAGAGGTTATTACAACAGTTAAGAAGATAACCACACTACGCACAAATATTGATAACCTTGTAAATGAAATTGAGGCATGAGTTATTTAAAGAGTTTGTTGGAAGATGCCGAGGTGGACTGGAAAATTTTGGATGATATTTCTGAAATCTATGGGGGTTTGAAAGGAAAAAGTAAAAATGATTTTACAAACGGTAATGCTAAGTATATATCTTACAAAAATATTTTCAATAATATTGAAGTAAACTATGGGATACTTGAATCAGTAAAAGTAGGTTCGAATGAAAATCAATACGAAGTAAAATATGGGGATATACTTTTTACAGGTTCGTCAGAAATAGCTAGTGAAGCTGGCATGTCTTCTGCTGTCACAAACAAAACTGATGAAAAAGTTTTTTTGAATAGCTTTTCTTTTGTTCTTAGATTTAATACAGATATTGAATTATTACCAGAATTTTCAAAATACTTATTTAGAAGTCACTTTTTGCGTAAAGAAATATCTAAAACAGCAAGTGGTGTTACACGCTTTAATGTGTCCAAAAAAAGATTCAAAAAGCTAAAAATTCCAGTCCCGTCAGTCAAAATCCAAAATGAAATAGTTCGCGTTTTAGATACATTTACAGAACTTACAACAGAACTTACTAAAGGACTCACAACAGAACTTACCGCACGTAAAAAACAGTATAGCTATTGTCGTGAGCAATTACTAACGTTTGATGAAAGTGAGGTAAAGCATTTACCTATGGATGATGAAAGTATAGGTGAATTTATACGTGGTAAACGATTTGTAAAAACCGATATGATTTCGGGTGGTGTACCATGTATTCATTATGGTGAAATGTACACACATTACGATACATGGGCAGACAAAACCAAATCATTTGTTAGTAAAGATCTAGTAGAAAAGAAAAATCTTAGGTTAGCCGAAAAAGGTGATGTTGTAATTGTTGCTGCTGGCGAAACAATTGAAGATATTGGCACAGGAACAGCTTGGTTGGGTGAAGAAGGTGTTGTTATTCATGATGCTTGTTTTTATTACAAGAGTAATTTGAACCCTAAATATGTAGCATACTTTACACGAACAAGGCAATTTCATGACCAAATAAAGAAACATATCCGTACAGGTAAAATTTCTGCTATTAATTCTAAAGGATTAGGTAAAGCTATAATTCCTATACCATCAAATGAGGAACAAGAACGTATCGTAAATATCTTAGATAGTTTCGATATGCTTACCGCTTCCTTAAGTGAAGCTTTGCCTAAAGAAATAGAACTTCGTAAAAAACAATATGAGTATTACAGAGAAAAGCTGCTAACCTTTCCTAAAGAAAATATAATTACGTAATATGAGTCAGTCACTAACACAAATAGCAGAATCACTAAAAGATAGTCAGAAAAAGGTACAGTTAATCTATGCTTTTAATGGTATAGGTAAAACACGCTTGTCACGTAAATTTAGGTTATTAGTAGATCCAAAAGAGACAGAAGAACAAGATGAGCAGGAAGCGTCAGGTATCAAAGTAATGTATTACAATGCTTTTACAGAAGATCTTTTTTATTGGGACAATGATTTAGATGCGGATTCCAATAGAAAGATCATAATACGGCCTAATAACTTTACAAATTTAGCGTTAGGGTTTCTAAAAGACCAAGGCTTAGACAACAATATCGTAACCAATTTTCAACATTTTACTAGCGATTCTATAACCCCTAAATTTAGTGCCGATTTTTCGGAAGTAACATTTTCTGTAACAAGTGGTGATGACCAAAGTGAGGATAATATTAAAATCTCTAAAGGGGAAGAAAGTAATTTTATATGGTGTGTATATTTTAGTCTAATAGAACAAATTGTTGAGCTTTTAAATATTCCAGAGGCTGAAGATAGAGAAAGTAATCAGTTTGATGATTTGGAATATGTGTTTATTGATGACCCAATAAGTTCACTTGATGAAAACCACTTAATAGAACTAGCTGTTAATTTAGCCCAGCTCATTAAAAAGTCAAACGGGATTAAGTTTATAATTTCAACGCATAACCCTCTTTTTTATAATGTTTTATATAATGAACTTGGAAGTAAAGCTTGTTACATGTTAAATAAGCTTGAAGATGGCACTTTTGATTTAGTAGAAAAAATGGGAGATTCAAACAAAAGTTTTTCTTATCATCTATATTTAAGAGATGTTATTAAGCACGCAATTGATAACAATGAAGTTTCAAAATTTCATTTTGTGTTACTGCGTAATCTGTATGAAAAAACAGCCAATTTTCTTGGTTATGGAAAATGGTCTGATTTATTACCAAATGATAATAGAGAAGCCTACGTAAGTCGAATTGTGAATTTTTATAGTCATAGCACTTTGTCAAGTGAAGAGGTAAGAGAACCAACACCTCCTGAAAAAGAAATGGTAAATTTATTATTTAACCATTTGATAGATAATTCTAAATTTTTGAGAGAAATAGAAAATGCAACAGTATAAAACCATAGCAGAATCAAATAACTTTATTGTTTTAGATAAGTACAAAAAGTTTTCAGAACTTAATGAACCTCCTGCGAGCTATCAAACAGAAGCGGATTTAGAAAAGGAGCTTGTTCAAGATTTAGCAAATCAGGGATATTCATATCACCCAGAGATTAACAATCAGCAAACTATGCTGGACAATGTTCGTGTTCAATTGCAACATCTCAATGATATGCAGTTTACTGATAAGGAATGGGCTCGTTTTGTAGAAGAATATTTAGATAAACCAAGTGATAACTTGGTAGATAAAACAAGAAAATTACACGATAATTATATCTATGATTTTGTATTTGATGATGGTCATATTCAAAACATCTATTTAGTAGATAAAAAGAACGTAGTACGTAATAAAGTACAGGTAATTTCTCAATTCGAACAAAAAGGTACAAATGCTAATCGCTATGATGTTACCATTTTAGTAAATGGCTTGCCTTTAGTGCAAATAGAATTAAAAAAACGTGGGGTTGCAATCCGTGAGGCTTTTAATCAAGTACACCGCTATACCAAAGAAAGTTTTAATACGTCAAATTCACTTTTTAAATACTTACAGATATTTGTAATTTCTAACGGTACAGACAGTCGTTATTTTGCGAATACGGTAGAGCGAAACAAAAACAGCTTCGATTTTACAATGAATTGGGCAAAGTCAGACAATTCTTTAATTAAAGATTTAAAAGACTTTACAACAACTTTTTTTGACAAGCGAACACTTTTAAACGTATTACTTACCTATTCTGTTTTTGACGTAAGTGATGTATTGCTGGTAATGAGGCCATATCAAATTGCAGCAACAGAGCGTATTTTATGGAAAATAGAAAGCTCTTATAATTCTAAAAATTAGGCAACAACTGAAAGTAGTGGTTTTATTTGGCATACAACAGGTTCAGGAAAAACATTAACAAGTTTTAAGGTAGCAAGATTAGCAACGAAACTTGATTTTGTAGATAAAGTGTTTTTTGTGGTAGATAGAAAAGATTTGGATTTTCAAACCATGAAAGAGTATCAACGTTTTTCACCAGAAAGTGTAAACGGTTCTGATAGTACAGCAGGTCTTAAAAGAAACATAGATAAAACCGATAATAAGATTATTGTTACCACCATTCAGAAGCTTAATAATTTGATGAAAGGTGAAAATGACTTAGATATTTACCAAAAGCAAGTGGTGTTCATATTTGATGAAGCTCATCGCTCACAATTTGGAGAAGCTCAAAAAAATCTTAAAAAGAAGTTTAAAAAATACTATCAATTTGGTTTTACAGGAACTCCAATTTTTCCTGAAAATGCTTTGGGTTCGGAAACTACTGCAACCGTATTTGGTCGTGAATTACATTCTTATGTCATTACAGATGCCATTAGAGATGAAAAAGTACTTAAATTCAAGGTAGACTATAATGATGTTCGCCCTAAGTTCAAGGGAATAGAAACAGAAATAGACGAAAAAAAGTTAAGTGCGGCTGAAAACAAAAAAGCCTTACTACATCCTACTCGTATCAAAGAGGTTTCTGAATATATACTTCATAATTTCAGACAAAAAACTCATAGAACGCGTGGCGGTAAAAGTGGTTTTAATGCCATGTTTGCTGTTAGTAGTGTTGATGCTGCCAAATGTTATTATGAAGAAATATGCAAACAACAAAAGGAAAGTGACAAGCCTTTAAAAATAGCAACTATCTTTTCTTATGCAGCTAATGAGGAGCAAAGTTCTATTGGAGAGATATTAGACGAAAGTTTTGAACCCACTGCAATGGACACCAGTGCAAAAGAGTTTTTAACTGAAGCTATCAAAGATTATAACTCTATGTTTAAAACCAGTTATGGGATTGATAGTAAAGAGTTTCAAAACTATTATCGTGACCTTGCCAAACGAGTAAAGAATAAAGAGGTTGATCTACTTATCGTAGTTGGCATGTTCCTGACTGGGTTTGATGCTCCAACACTCAACACAATGTTTGTTGATAAAAACCTACGTTACCACGGTTTAATGCAAGCCTTTTCGAGAACCAATCGAATTTATGATGCTACAAAAACCTTTGGTAATATTATTACATTCCGAGACCTCGAAAAAGCTACTGTTGATGCCATAACTCTTTTTGGAGATAGCAGTACCAAAAACGTAGTCCTAGAGAAGAGCTACAGGGAATACCTAGAAGGCTTTACAGATATTTCTACAGGAGCTGCACGTAGAGGATATATTGAAGTAGTAAATGAACTAAATAAAAAGTTCCCCAATCCTGATGAAATAGTAAAAGAGAAAGATAAAAAAGAATTTTCAAAACTTTTTGGAGAATACTTAAGGGTAGAAAACATACTTCAAAATTATGATGAATTTACCAATCTTAAAGCCCTTCAGTTAATAGACAGTAGCGATTCAGAAGCTCTAGAAGAATTTAAAGAAACTCATTTCGTAACAGATGACGATATAACTGCAATGCAAGAAATTGAATTGCCTACTGAACGTACTATACAAGATTATCGCTCTACATACAATGATATTCGTGACTGGTTAAGACGTGAAAAAAGTGGCAACGAAACTGAGGAATCAACAATTGATTGGGATGATGTGGTATTTGAAGTAGACCTGCTTAAATCTCAAGAAATAAATCTAGACTATATTCTTGAATTAATTTTTGAGCACAACAAAAAGACCAAAGACAAAGCCTCCTTAATAGAGGAAGTTCGTAGAATTATTCGTGCTAGTATTGGAAATCGAGCAAAAGAAAGCTTAGTAGTTGATTTTATTAATGAAACAGACCTTGATTCTATTCAAGAGAAAGCCAATATTATTGATTCATTTTTCGAATATGCGCAAGGCAAACAGAAAAAAGAAGCTACAGAATTAATTACAGATGAGAATTTAAAAGAGGAAGAAGCTAAAAGATATATCTCAGCTTCTTTGAAACGTGAATATGCAAGTGAAAACGGAACAGCATTAAATGCTCTCTTGCCGAAAATGAGTCCTTTAAACCCTCAGTATTTGACAAAAAAACAGAGTGTTTTTCAAAAGATTTCTTTGTTTGTCGACAAATTTAAAGGTGTGGGAGGTAAAATATGATGAGCTCTACAACAGCACACACATTACCAAGTCCCCTGCTGCGCAAAGTTTGACTTCGTCGAATCTTCGATTTCCTGACTTAGCGCAACATAAAAAATGAAGAATAATGAAAGAGCGTATTATAAAAATAGAGGACTCAAAGTCGGGAGACTTTGCGCAGCAGTTGTTCTGAAATAAACCTGCCTACCGGCAGGCAGGATTTCCTGACGGTAGGCAGGTTCAGAATGACAGCTTATTTTTTCATTCAAAACAGTAAAAAACTATCAAAACAAGCTGAGTTCATAGTTTTTATTGATAGCTTTGCAGTCTCAATAAGAACCATTATGACCATCACACAACTCAAATATGTCTTAGCAGTTGCTGAGCATCAAAACTTCACCAAAGCAGCCGAAAAATGTTTTGTCACACAACCCACGCTGAGCATGCAAATTCAAAAACTGGAAGACCAGTTGGCGGTTCTGATTTTTGACCGCAGTAAAAAGCCAATTGAATTGACCGAAGTGGGACGTAAAATTGTAAACCAAGCAAAAAATATTGTGAATGAAGCCGAGCGCATCACCGATATTGTGGACCAACAAAAAGGTTTTATTGGTGGGGAATTCAAATTAGGAATCATCCCAACCGTGATGCCAACATTGTTGCCAATGTTTCTAAAAACATTTATCAAACGCTATCCAAAAATAAAGCTCAAGATAGAAGAACTGAATACTGAGGAAATTATTCAACGGATCAAGGACGGGCATTTAGATGCCGCCATTGCCGCAACGCCTTTGAAAAACGAACACATCAAAGAGCGTGTTTTGTTTTACGAACCCTTTGTAGGCTACATTCCAAACAACCATCGGTTGACCTCCAAAAAAACATTAGAGATTTCGGATTTGGATATTAATGACATGCTGTTGTTAGAAGACGGACACTGTTTTAGAGATGGAGTGCTTAATTTATGCAACGCCAAAAAAACCAAAGACCATGACGAGTTTCAGTTGGAAAGCGGAAGTTTTGAAATGTTGGTAAAATTAACCAATGAAGGGATGGGAATGACACTGCTCCCCTATTTGCACACTTTGGATTTAAAAGAAAAAGAACAAGAGAATCTACATTATTTTAGCGAACCTTCACCTGCACGGGAAGTCAGTTTGATCTACCATAAAAGTGAGTTGAAAATTCAAATAACGGATGCACTTCACAAGATCATTTCTGGAATTATTCGGGGAGCAATTGCGTTTCAAAATGTTCAAATTATAAGTCCCGTTCCAAAATAAAAAAAGTGGCCTCTCGGCCACTTCACAGTTTAATTTTATACAAAGACTAATTCAAATAAACCATACATTGTTTCAAATCAGGATTGAATGTAATCAAGTTTTGAATGAATAATTTTAATTCTTCTATCTCGTATGGCAATAAGCGTTGAAGTGCCTTTTGAACTTCTTTACAAAAAAGGTTGGTATCGAAACTCACCTTATTCAGTACCGTTTTGGTGTACTCAAACATTGCTCTTGACATTTTTAGATTGGATTAAAATTAATAAAAGTAATGTTATTGAATAGGCAAATATTTAATGATTAGATTATAAATGTAATGAAAAAATGAACCCCTCATCAAACTTTAACACTATATTCTGAATTATTTTTGTTTCAGTTTCAGAGACCACTCGAAGTCAAAAGAAGCGACCTCATCGCCTGCCAAATCAATCCCATTCGCGGTTAAAATCACAGTTTGACCCTCGCCTGTTTCAATTGCCTTTTGCAATGTTTCGTCTACAAGATTGCCTTGATCGCAAGTAAACGTAATAAGCCCTTTTGCTTTTTTGGTGAAACGAGCATTGTTTTTAATGACCAACATGGAAATGTTTTTATGAGAAGCTTCCACTTTCATCATGATCAAAGCCCCTGTTGCTAGTTCTGCAGCCATCCCTTGTACCGCCCAAAACATGGATTTAAAAGGATTCTGATTGATCCAACGGTGCTTTACCACAATCACACATGTTTGTGCATCAATCGATTTTGCCCTAACGCCTGTAAAATAAGCAGAGGGTAATTTGAACAGTAAAAATAAATTGAGTTTTCTTGGTGTGAAGTTCATGCTTGCGATTAGATTGTTAGCTAAGATAAGTAATTTTTAAAGATCCTGATATGTTAAATTTAAGTTAAAATATAATACTATGTTATGCATAATACCTTTTTATGTATTAGGTTTGTAAAAAATTAATAGTAATGAAAATAGAAAACACAAAAGCGCAAATGCGAAAAGGTGTTTTAGAATTCTGCATATTGTCCGTCTTAAAAAATAAAGATGCCTATGTCGCCGAAATTCTAAAAACCTTAAAAGAAGCAAAACTGCTGGTGGTTGAAGGTACTATTTACCCCCTTCTCACACGGCTTAAAAATTCTGGACTCCTCAATTACCGTTGGGAAGAATCCACAACGGGACCTCCCAGAAAGTATTACACACTCACTGAAACTGGGGAATTGTTTTTAGTTGAATTAACGACTACGTGGAGTGAACTCCACAACGCAGTCACTTTAGTAACCCTCCCAAAAACCACAAAAAAATGAACAAAACTGTAAGTATAAACCTAGCCGGGATCTTATTTAATATAGATGAAGATGCCTATCAAAAACTTCAAAATTATTTTGAAGCCATCAAAGCATCGCTACAAAACACCCAAGGTGAATCTGAAATTATTTCAGATATCGAAGGGCGTGTTGCGGAACTGTTTTCAGAGCGCATAAAAACAAGTCAACAAGTCATTTCAAACAAAGAAGTGGATGAGATTGTAATCATTATGGGACAGCCTGAGGATTATAAAATAGACGAAGAAATTTTTGAAGAAACTCCAAAATCCGAGAAAACAGACAGTCAAAAACGACGTTTATTTAGAGATCGAGATAACTCATACATAGGAGGCGTTTCTTCTGGTTTTGGGTATTATTTTGGAATTGACCCACTCATCATAAGACTGATTTGGGTGCTCTTAATTTTTGGTGCCGGAATGGGACCTTTATTATATATTATTTTATGGATTTTAATTCCTGCTGCGAATACAACGGCCGAAAAACTATCCATGATGGGAAAGCCCATCAACATTACTAATATTGAAAAAAAAGTAAAAGAAGAGTTTAGTAATGTTAAAGAGAGCCTCGGGCGTGTAAAAGACAGCGTCAACTCAGGAAGATTAAATGATTTGGGTAAAAATATCCAATCAACATCGCGCTCTTTTTTTGAAACGATCGGGGATCTCATTTTGCTCTTCTTTAAATTAATTTTCAAAGCGATTGGAATGTTCTTTATCGTTTTCAGTATCGTGATACTAATTGGATTTTTTATAGGCTTACTAACGGTTGGTATTGCAGATCTCGTGCATTTTCCAGGGATGGATTTTGCAGACCTCGTCAATTCCACAGGCTTGCCAATATGGTTGGCTTCCATTTTAGCACTGTTAATTGCTGGAATTCCAATGGTCTTTATATTACTCTTAGGCTTGCGTATGGTGTCCAAACGGATTCCACTATTTAACCGTTATACCAAGTTTTCACTCTTAGGAGTTTGGCTCGTTGTATTAATTACAATCATCGTATTTAGTATGAAACAAGCTGCCGATTATAGATTGGATGCAAGTGTCACTGAACAAGCAGAATTGCCCATTACAAAAATGGACACCTTGTATCTAGAAATGAAGGGGAATCCCTTATATTCGAAATACTTACATCGCAATAGTAACTTAGAAATCATTTATGACGAACAGGATACAAAACGAATTTATGGTTCGGATGTAAGGCTCATCGTACGGTCTACAAAAGATTCTATTGGGAGTATTTCAGTCGAAAAGAAAGCGTCTGGAGTCGATTATTTGATCGCTAAAGATCGAGCGAAGGCGTTGGATTATCAATATGAATTCAAAAACAACACCTTGTACTTAGATGGATTTTTCCTTACGGATATAGAACAGAAATATAGAGGACAAAACGTTGAAGTCATTATAAAACTTCCTATTGGAAGTGTCTTGTTTCCAGATGAAAACACCTATTCTTACCACCGTAACTATTCAATACATAATGACATTTTAGACAATGGAAATGAAGAACATTTCCTAAAAATAGACCATAAATCAATGCAATGTTTGGATTGTCCAAACTTAAATAAAAACGAATAACCTTAAACCCAAACGATCATGATGACCCTAATCAAATTTATCAGCCTCACCATTGTAAGCCTTGCCTTAAGCGCCTGTCAATTCAATTCCTTTCCATTTAATAAAGGCGTGCGTGGCAACGGCGTTGTAGTCACCGAACAACGAAACAGTAATGAATCCTTTAACAGTATTGAAGTAAGTGCAGGAATCAATCTCTTTTTAACACAAAGTGACAGCCCTAGTATTTCAGTTCAAGCGGATGAAAATATTCAGGAGTTGATTGTTACTGTAGTCGAGAACGAAACACTTAAAATTTACATGGATAAAAGTACCCACCATGTTACCTCCAAAAAAGTAGTGGTCAATTTTACGACTATCGAACAAATCAAAGCTTCGAGTGGTAGTGCCGTTTTTAGTACCAATACACTAAAAGTTCCGAGTCTTGACTTGAGCACTTCTAGCGGAAGCGACATGAAACTGAGCGTTCAAACCAATCGTATAAATAGCAGCAGCTCAAGCGGCAGTGATTTAAACTTAGAAGGAAAAACCAAAACATTTGTTGGGAATTCTTCAAGTGGAAGTCAAATAGATGCTTCAAAATTGTCTGCTGAATTTTGTGAAGTACAAGCATCCAGCGGATCCAATTTATCTATAAAATGCTTAGAAGAATTCAATGCAAATGCCTCTAGCGGCGCGCACATTGAAAATCACGAAACTGCTGTAAAAAATGTTGTTAAATCATCTTCTGGAGGCGATATCGACACTAATAAATAAAGGAGTCTTTTAGTCATTTTAATGAACCTAAAGTAATCACATTTTCTTTACGTAAGAGAATGTGATTTCTTGGTCGTTATCTAAAAAATAAAGCTCAAGCTCCGTATCAGTTAATTTAGTAATTGTAAATTCTTGACCTTCTTTCTGTATATCTAATTTGATATATACAGATTTTTGATCGTCAGAAATTTTCCAAGTACCCTTGTTGTTTTTTTCGCCAACAATCCCTTCAAATTGGTTGTTTTCAGAATATATTTGGAATACATTGTTGGTCTCAAATGCTTCTTTAGCAGTTAGTTTATCATTGTCAACTTGCAGTGTTTGCAATTGCCACTGTCCAAAAATGTCTTCGGATACAGTTTGTGCAAATGTGTTTGAAATTGAAAGTAAAAGTAGGATTAGAATACATTTTTTCATGATCGTAGGTTTAGGGGTTATTTTGGTAAAACTACAAAAAAATAAATAAGACACTTGAATGTCGTGTTAATTCACCGTTTACTATTGTAGCGAAAACATGTCGGGGTGGTTAAATTTATTCGTAAATTGCTTGAAAGAATTCAATGCAAAGCTCTCTACTGGGACTTCCATTAAAATCTCGAATCCACTATAAAATGGTCATTGAATTTTTCTTTGACAGAATTATAGTCCTTAAAAATCAAAACCTATGGAATCTAATTATTCAAAACTGTATGCCGGAAGCTTTATTGTGGTTCAACTCATCACTCAAAACTTAGAAAAAATGGGCATCACCCCTATTGTAAAAGATGAAACAGAATCCGCTCGTTTGGCAGGTTTTGGAACGCCTACTTATGGATTTCAAGAACTGTTCGTCCACTCGAGTGAAAAGAGTAAAGCAGAAGCCATTGTTGCCACGACATTGGCAGATTTTTAAATTAATATTTCTATTTTGATCTAAAGATTGTATTTTAGTCAATCCTAACAAACATTTCAAAAAATGAAGAATCGTCTTTTTTTTATCAGTTTAATATCTCTGTTTATTGGCTCCAGTCAATCTATAGAAATCCCTGTAGACACCACCGTTACTACCACCCACTCCACAACCGTAAAAGGGGTCAAATTTGAGTATACTGCGGAAACGGGTATGCAACCTGTTTGGGATAAAGAGGGCCTGCCTATCGCTAGTTTGTATTACACCTATTACACCCGAAACAACGTAAAAAACAGTGCGACACGTCCCTTAATCATTTCCTTTAATGGAGGCCCTGGGTCGGCGTCCGTTTGGATGCATGTTGCCTATACAGGCCCTCGCATTTTAAATGTAGATTCCGAAGGCTATCCTGTACAACCCTACGGATTTAAAAACAATCCAAATTCTATTTTAGACGACGCGGATATTGTTTTTGTCAACCCTGTAAATACGGGATATTCAAGAATGATTCCCAATAAAGAAGGAGAGATGCCCGATCGAGAACAGTTTTTTGGAATCAATGAAGATATCAAATATTTAGCGGGCTGGATCAACACATTTGTAAGCCGAAAAAATAGATGGGAATCTCCTAAATATATCATTGGCGAAAGTTATGGCGGCACCCGTGTGATGGGCTTGTCTTTAGAACTCCAACAAAATCAATGGATGTATCTAAATGGCGTGATCTTAGTGTCCCCTGCAGATTATAAAGTCTTACGAGTTGGAGGGCCCGTTTCCTCCGCCTTAAACCTTCCCTATTATACGGCAACCGCATGGTATCACAATAAATTACCAGAGGCACTTCAATCCAAAGATTTATTAGACATTCTTCCAGAATCAGAAGCCTATGCGATCGACACACTCATTCCAGCATTGGCAAAAGGAGGCTTTATTGATGCCGAAGAAAAAATGGCAGTCAGTGAAAAAATGGCCTATTATTCTGGCTTGAGTCAAAAGGTAATTTTGCAGCATAATTTAGATGTTCCGAATTCATTTTTTTGGAAAGAATTACTTCGAGATGATACCGGTCAAACCATCGGACGACTGGATTCTCGCTACCTAGGAATTGACAAAAAAGAATCGGGCGACAGCCCAGATTACAGTGCAGAGCTCACCTCTTGGTTGCATTCGTTTACGCCTGCCATCAACCATTATATCAAAAGTGAATTAAAGTTTACAACCGATTTAAAATACAATATGTTTGGGTCTGTGCATCCTTGGAATAACGATGATGACAACACCCGTGACAATCTGCGTTTGGCAATGGCACAAAACCCCTATCTAAAAGTGTTGAACCAATCTGGATATTACGATGGAGCAACCACTTATTTTAATGCAAAATATACCTTGTCGCAAGTGGATCCTAGCGGAAAAATGAAAGATCGTTTTACGTTTAAAGGCTACCGCAGTGGACACATGATGTATTTGCGTGATGAAGATTTAATTCAGGCAAATGAAGATTTAAGAACCTTTCTTAAAGAGTCGTCCGCCAATGGAAAGGCAGCGAAATACTAATGCAAACACCGCTTATAAGTATTCTGGTTCCCTTTAAAAACACGGAATCCTATTTGGTGGAATGTCTAGATTCTATCCTACAACAAACTTATACAAACTGGGAACTTCTTATTGTGGACGATGGATCCACCGATGGGAGTTATCAACTTGTTCAAAACTACGCTAATACCGAGGCTCGAATTCACTTACTTCGCAATGATGGCAGTGGGATTATTGAAGCGCTTAAAACCGGCTACAAACAAGCGAAAGGTACTTTTGTGACCCGTATGGACAGTGACGACGTAATGACGTTAAACAAACTTGAACAGATGCAACAGTCGCTTGTAACGCATGGCGAAGGGCACTTGGCATTGGGAAAGGTTCGATACTTTTCAGAAAATGGAATTGGAAATGGCTACAAACGCTATGAAATGTGGCTTAACAACCTTACTTCAAAAGGCACTAACTTTAACGAAATTTATAAAGAATGTGTAATTCCATCTCCCTGTTGGATGGTGTATAAAACGGACTTTGACCGCTGTGGAGGGTTCACTCCCAAGACTTATCCAGAAGATTACGATTTAGCATTTCGGTTTTATAAACAGGGATTAAAATGTATTCCTTCAAAAGAGGTATTGCACCATTGGCGCGATTATGCGGTGAGAACCTCGAGGGTCGATGTGCATTATGCTGAAAATTCCTTCTTAGAATTAAAGGTTAACTATTTTTTAGAGCTGTCGCACGACAAAAAAAAAACAATCATAATTTGGGGTGCAGGTGCCAAAGGAAAAAAAGTAGCACAATTACTTATTGAAAAAAACACCCCCTTTGAATGGGTGTGTGACAATCCTAAAAAAATAGGAAAAGATATTTACAATCAAACCCTAAAATCCTTCGAATACCTGAGTACAATTGAAAACTACCAAAGCATTATTACCGTGGCGAATCACGAGGCACAATTGGAAATTGAACAGTATTTTCAAAGTCAAAAAATGACCGCAATGAACGATTATTTCTTCTTCTGTTAACCAAATCAAATTTTAGTTTTTATATTTGACAATTCAATCCATCAGATGCAGTTTTTACACCCAGAATTTTTTTACGCACTTCCAGCACTGCTCATCCCTGTTTTTATTCATTTATTTCAACTGAGACGTTTTAAAATTCAAGCGTTTACAAATGTTGCCTTATTACAAAAAATACGCTTTCAAACCCGAAAGAGTTCGCAACTAAAAAAATGGCTCATTTTATTGATACGCCTCTTAGCAATTGCCTGTATCATTATAGCGTTTAGTCAACCTTATTTATCCAATCAAACAGCAGAAAAAAATACTTCTGAAACCGTTGTGTATTTAGACAATTCGTTTAGCATGCAAGCAATTGGACCCAAAGGTTCTCTCTTAAATAGAGCGGTTCAAGATGTAATGACGGGCTTCGATGAAACCGAGAAAATTGGAGTATTCACCAACGAACAAAGTTACAAATCAACCTCAATAAAAGATTTAAAAACAGACTTACTGTCACTAGAATACAGTCAAAATCAGTTGGATTTAAATACGGTGATTCTAAAAGGAAAAGCACTGTTCTCGGATTCCAAAACAAGTTCAAAAACACTTGTGTTAGTTTCTGATTTTCAACAACATGAAGATGAAATTCTGTCCGTATTAGACAGTACAATACGCATCGTTTTAGTGCCCTTAAAACCAATCAATACCAACAATAGTTATATTGATAAGGTGTCTTTAGAACCCGCTCTCAACGCCAATTACACCTTGAATGTGAGCGGAAAATCTTCGAGTGATACGAACGCCCCCATCCCTGTGACTTTATACCAAGACCAGAAAATTGTTGGAAAATCCGTTTTAGAAAAATCTAAGAATTACAAAACCACTTTTGTACTTCCAAATACGGTAGAGTTTAACGGCAAACTTTCCATCGAAGATGCTCAAATGCCTTACGATGACAGCTTCTATTTTAACATCCCTAAAGTCGAAAAAATAGCCGTTTTAGCAATTCACGAAAATTCTAATTCTACCTTTTTAAAGAAACTCTATGCGGATGATGAATTTATCTTTCAAAGTCAAAATTACAAGACCCTCGATTTTAGTCAACTAAAAACACAAAATCTAATTGTCTTGAATGGCTTAAACCAGATTTCAATTGCCTTACAAAACAGTCTCAAGGCGTTTATGAATACTGGGGGTGTGGTTGTTATGATTCCGTCTAAAAACGGCGATTTACAATCCTATAACAAGCTCTTAGCAACGCAGACAAACCAAAGACTTAAACCCCTTACAATTCAAGAAAAACGCATCACCAACATTGCGTTTAACCATCCCGTTTTAAAAGACGTTTTTGAAGAACAAGTTTCTAATTTTCAATACCCGACAGTTCAACATTATTATCCACTCACAACAAAAACCAACAGTGTATTATCGTTCGAAGATCAACAGGCATTTTTAATTCAATTTAAAGCGTTGTTTGTCTTTACAGCCCCCGTAGAAACCGAGGCTTCTAACTTTGTGAATTCTCCTTTAATCGTGCCTACCCTCTATAACATCGGAAGATCGAGTTTAAAAACACCGCCGCTTTACTATTGGATTGGCGCAGAAAATACGTTTGATCTTAAAGTGAATTTACAAAAAGACCGCATTTTAAAATTAGGTCACAAAGGGACTCAATTTATTCCTTTACAGACAAACTTCAATACCAAAGTAAGCATCACCACAACGAACGATCCTAGTGAGCCAGGACACTTTTCCATCTTAAAAGATACGGACACCTTGACCCATGTGAGTTATAACTACAATCGAAATGAAAGTCAATTACGCTATTCCGATCTCTCAAAAATACAAGGGGTTTTGATTGAGAATTCTTTGGACGCCACACTTAAAAATATAAAAATTGAAGCGAATGTGACTTGGTTATGGAAATGGTTTGTTATTTTTGCATTAATATTATTAGCTTTTGAAATGCTCATCTTAAAATATTTTAAATGAACGT
>TARA_B110001469_G_scaffold74364_1_pt1 | contig 16729 bp, 18 predicted proteins | sample TARA_B110001469 | Tara Oceans TARA_B110001469 (sample SAMEA4397034) | marine metagenome | biome: Polar Biome; feature: [SRF] surface water layer (ENVO:00010504); material: water (ENVO:00002006), including particulate matter (ENVO:01000060) such as... | depth 5 m
CTTCTTACTTTACCACGTTTGTTGACTTCAATTTTCTGTAAGGCTGGTAAGTTTACAGGGAAAATACGTTCAACACCAATGGTGCCAGACATTTTTCTGATTGTAAATGTTTCAGAACTTCCTGAGCCTCTTCTTTGAAGAACAACCCCTCGGTAGAACTGTGTACGTACTTTTTCGCCTTCTCTAATTTCGTAATAAACAGTGATGGTATCACCAGCTGCAAATTCTGGAAAGTCTTTTTTTGCTACAAATTCGTCTTGAACAAATTTAATTAAGGATTCCATATTAATGGTTTTTTATATATTTATCCGAAACAACATTCGCGATGATCGCCAGAGGTTAACTCGAAATTGGCTGCAAATATAAGTAAAAAGTGAAACCTAGAAACTTTATTATAGAAAAAGTTTTGTGACAGACAGCGTTTTAGTCCTCCAACAAATCGGGGCGCCGCGTTTTGGTGTGTTCTAACGCTTGTTCCTCACGCCATTTTTCTATTTTTGGAAAATTCCCACTCACTAAAATTTCTGGAACCTTCCATCCTTTATAATCACGTGGTTTTGTATAGATGGGCGGAGCTAACAATCCATCTTGGAACGAATCAGTCAGTGCCGAAGTTTCATTTCCTAATACTCCCGGAATGAGACGAATAATTGAATCACAAAGGACGGCAGCTCCCAACTCTCCTCCAGAAAGCACATAGTCGCCAATAGAAATTTCTTTGGTTATAAACTGATCGCGTACACGTTGATCCACACCTTTATAATGACCACAAAGCATAATGAGATTTCCTTTCATCGATAGCTGATTGGCAATGCCTTGATTGAGTGTTTCTCCATCGGGGGTCATATAAATGACTTCGTCATAATCCCGTTCCGATTTTAATTTAGAAATACATTTATCAATAGGTTCTACCATCATGACCATACCAGCACCGCCTCCAAATTGGGTGTCGTCAATGGACTTATAATTATTGGAGGTATAGTCTCTTAAATTATGAAAATGAACACTAACCAAGCCTGCATCAATGGCACGCTTTAATATAGAGGCCTCAAAAGGACTTTTCAGTAATTCTGGTAAAACGGTAATGATGTCTATGCGCATCTGCTAAATTTAAAGCGCAAAGATAATGAATTGAAAATTCTAATAGTAGGTGAATCGCCTTACTTTGGCAATGTATTTGGCCAAGCGCACCACTTGATGGCTGTATCCAAACTCGTTATCATACCAGATATATAGAATTATATTTTTCCCATTCGGACTCACAATGGTTGCTTTGCTGTCGTAAATAGCAGGTGCGGTACTGCCTACAATGTCGCTAGAAACAAGTTCGTCGTTGAATTCATATTTGATTTGTTCCACCAATGCGCCAGATAATGCGGCGGTTTTAATGACCTCATTGATTTTTTTGAGACTCGTTTTCTTATTGATTTCAAGGTTTAAAATAGCCAAACTCCCATTGGGAACAGGTACTCGAATCGCGTTGGAAGTGAGTTTGTTTTCTAAAGAGGGGAGTGCTTTGCTGACTGCTTTTCCAGCCCCCGTTTCAGTGATAACCATATTGAGTGCTGCCGCACGTCCTCTTCGGTATTTAGAATGCATATTGTCTACCAAATTCTGATCGTTTGTATAGGCATGAATTGTTTCGAGATGGCCATGAACCAAACCAAAAGCATCTTCAATTACTTTTAGGATTGGGGTGATGGCATTGGTTGTACAAGAGGCTGCAGAGAAAATATCGATGGTATCTGGCGAGTGTTCTAAATGGTTCACGCCATGCACAATATTTGGAATGCCTTTGCCCGGCGCGGTTAATAATACCTTTTTAGATCCCTTAGCCGTCAAATGTCTTTGCAGTGCTTCTTGATCTCTAAAAGCCCCCGTATTATCAATAACCAACGCCTCGTTTATGCCATAGGCTGTATAGTCAATGTCTTCGGGTTTCGCAGCGGATATGATGTAAACGGTCATGCCGTTGATAATTAACGCCTGTAATTTTGTATCCACTCGAACCGTGCCATAAAAATCACCATGTACAGAATCACTTCGCAGCAATGCGGCTCTTTTTTCTAAAATAGTGGGGGTTAGTTTATCTCGAGTGACGATGGCGCGAAGTCGCAATTGACTTCCGCTTCCAGATTTCCCCATCAATTCGCGGGCTACCAACCGTCCAATGCGTCCAAATCCGTAGAGTACCACATCTTTGGGTTCCAGTTTTGGTTGTTGTTTTGCGCCTTTTAATTTTTTAGAAAGAAAGGCGGAGCTGCTATGGTTTGTGGCTTCTTCTTTGTGATATTCAAAGGTTAATTTTCCGATATCTAATTTAGAAGCTGGAAGATTGAGCAGTTTAATGGCTTGTGCCATTTCTACAGAATCAAAAATTGAGATGGGTTTATTGACAAATTCGCCTGCGTATTCGTGAAGTTTAAGAATCTCGCTGACATTTCGATCCATTAATTGATTTCTAAATAGGACCAATTCAATCGCACTGTCATACCACAAATCACTGAGAATTTTAATAAGTTCAACCGCTGCTTTTCTGCGGTCTGATTGGAATGCAATTTCGGAATCGTAGGTGGGTTTTGAAGCCATTTAATTTGAGTTTTAATTGTTTTTGCAAAAATAGAAGATTTCAAACGTTTTCGTAACTTTTTTGAATAAAAAAAATCCACCATTCAAAAATTGAATCATGGACTTTAAAATACAGAAATATAGTGTTTTACCTAAATCGATACACTACTTTTTCACCATTATTTTTACAATAGCGATTCTAAGCACTTTATTTGAATATTTTTCCAACGCTCTCTGGGCGTCATTGATAGAATTAATTTTCACATCGTTGATTTCGGTTACAAAACTTCCTTCAGAAATACCATCAGATTCCCAATTTTCGCGGTGGGTTTCTGAGAGCTCTGAAACTTTTAAACCATAGTCTATGTCAAGGATATTTAGCGCTTCTTTTGAGGGTTCCTGAAGCGTTCCAAGGATAGGAATGTCAATCGTGGTGAGTTTTTCTAAGGTCACTGTTAAGGTTTTTGGGACGTCATCTCTTAGGATTTCAACTTCAACTTGATCCTCGGGGCTTTTGGTATTTAGAAACCCTTTTAAATCGGAAAATTTTGAAATCGTAATCCCATCGATGCGTTGGATGATATCGCCTTTTTGAATACCCGCTCTTTCGGCACCCGTCCCTTTTTGTACTCCGGTCACATAAAAACCTTCGGTTTGATCGACATTGTATCTTACAGCATTTTCACTATTTAATTCGCCGCCAATCACTCCTAAAATTCCATTTTGGACATTTCCAAATTCCATAATATTTTCTACGACTTTGCGTGCAATATTACTAGGAACGGCAAACGAATACCCAATGTAAGAACCTGTTTGAGAGGAGATCGCAGTGTTAATACCTATTAAATCTCCATTAATATTTACCAAGGCACCGCCTGAGTTTCCGGGATTCACCGCAGCATCTGTTTGGATAAACGACTGTGTGTTTCGTCCCGATAAATCTCTGGATTTTGCACTTATAATTCCAGCTGTTACCGTAGAGTTTAGATTAAAAGGGTTGCCAACAGCTAAGACCCATTCTCCAATTCGAACGGAATTACTATCTCCAAATGTGGTATACTTTAAGGGTTCATCAGCTTCTATTTTTAATAAAGCAATATCAGTATTTGGATCGGTTCCAACGAGTTCTGCGTCATACGTTTTATTGCCATTTGTGGTAATCTCAATAGATTGCGCTCCCTCAATGACATGATTGTTTGTAATGATATAGCCATCAGGCGAAATAATAACGCCCGAGCCTGTTCCGATCTGCTCTTGTTGTTGAGGTCTTCCCATAAACAAATCTTCTAAACTTGTATAGCCTTTACTAAGAGTTGTGTTTTTTACATGAACGACTGAATGCACGGTTTTGTCCGCAGCAGTTGTAAAATCTACATTGGTTCCACCGTCCAGACGCGTATTTAAGTTTACAGGAAATAGGGTAGCAGTCGCTTGATTTTCAATAACTTTGGGAGTCGATGCGTCTTCAAAAAATTGTTTGTAAACCCCAAGGGTTAGTGCTCCACCCAAAGCTGAAACACATACTAATGTGAGAATTTTTTTCATGGTGTTCTGTTTTTAATTTTTTACTATAACCCTAAAAATTAGTTTTTTATTGAATTCACAATTCAATTTTAACGACGTTTTAACAGCTTAACTTACAGTTTAATATTCTTATATTTGTCTTTATATATGAAGCATTTATTTTATAAATATCAAGGAACAGGAAACGATTTTGTGATGATCGATAATCGTTTGGATGCGTTTGACAAAAACAATTCAGATTTGATTGCGCATTTGTGCCATCGCCGCACAGGAGTGGGAGCGGATGGTTTGATTCTCTTAGAATCTGAATCTGATTACGACTTCAGAATGGTGTATTTTAATGCCGATGGCAACGAAAGTACCATGTGTGGAAATGGAGGTCGCTGTATTGTTGCCTTTGCAAATTTTTTAGGAATTATAGAAGATAAGACACATTTCGTAGCCATTGACGGCCCGCACTTAGCACGTATTAGTGATGCCTATGTTGAATTGAAAATGCAAGAGGTCTCAACAGTTAACTCTAATGAAAATTACCATATTCTCGATACAGGCTCTCCTCATTATGTGGCGCTTCAATCAGGATTGCAAGCGATTGACATGAACGCTGAGGGATCTAAAATCCGACACAGTGCGCCTTTTGATTCAAGTGGCGTGAACGTGAATTTTGCCGAAAAAATTAATGAAGATACTTTTGCGATTCGTACTTATGAACGTGGGGTAGAAGGAGAGACTTTATCATGCGGTACAGGAGCTACAGCTGTTGCTATTGCGATGTATCATTCCAATCAAACAAGCTCCAAATCGATCACTCTAGAAGCACAAGGAGGTAATTTGCGAGTTCGATTTGAGCCGCTCGCTTCTTCGTATTCAGATGTGTGGTTGTGTGGCCCTACAAAGCAAGTTTTTAAAGGGGATTTAGAATGGTAATATTAGAAGGTGATCACATCAATCTAAGAGCCTTAGTGCTTGAGGATCTAGCATTTTTATACAGTATAGAAAACGACGAGTCTTTGTGGGAATTAAGTCAAATTGAAACGCCATTTTCTAAGGATGTGTTGCAGAAATATTTAGAGACTGCCCAAAATGATATTAAAAAACTGAAACAATTGCGGTTGGTGATTACGTCTAAAACCAATGCACCTATTGGCTTTATTGATCTTTTTGATTTTGATTTACAAAATAAACATGCAGGGGTCAGCATTGTAATATCGGACAAACACAGAGGGAAGGGCTATGGAAAAGATGCCTTGTCTGTGTTGATGGATTATAGTTTTAACAAATTAGGTTTGCATCAATTGTATAGCAATGTGTTAGAAGATAACAATGTAAGTATTCGCTTATTTGAATCTGTTGGATTTGAAAAAGTAGGGCTTAAGAAAAAGTGGCGGTTCTATAAAGGACGCTACAAAAACGAATATTTATTTCAATTTATAAATCATGTACTTTAAAAAAATAGCGATTGCCATTGTATTAATTGGATTGGTTGGGGCTGGAATCTTTTCCTACTATATTTACTCAGTGATGCTCGTTCCCAATACGAGTTTCAATTCCAAAGAAGCCTATATCTTTGTGGGGTCTGATGCGACTTTCGCTGAGGTTCGTGCGGATTTAGAACCGCTTCTAAAAGATATAGAAACGTTTGAAACTTTAGCAAAGCAAAAGAAATATGTGAATAATATCAAAGCGGGTCGATTCCTGATTACCAAAGGGATGACCAATAATGATATTATTAACTCCATTCGCAGTCGTAATTTACCGATCAAAATCGCCTTCAATAACCAGCATACATTGGCTGATTTAGCGTCTCGAATTTCGAGTCAAATAGAGGCGGATAGTACCGCTTTAATTACGGCTTTTACAGATAAAGAGTTTTTAGAGTCTCATAATTTTACAGAAGCGAATGTCCTAGGGATGTATTTGCCCAATAGTTATGAGTTTTTCTGGAACACGTCTGCGAAGACCTTCAGAAAACGCATGTTAAAAGAGTACAACCGTTTTTGGAATGCCAGCCGTTTAGAAAAAGCAAAGTCAATTGGCTTGACGCCCCACGAAGTGATGGCACTTGCAGCGATTGTGCATGAAGAGTCTAAACAGGCTGCAGAGCAACCGCGAATTGCAGGGGTTTATATCAACCGTTTAAATAATGCTTGGCCCTTACAAGCAGATCCGACGCTTAAATATGCGGCCTATCAATTGCCAAAGTATAAAAACACCATTATCAAACGTGTTTTGAATGTACATAAATTGATTAGCTCTCCTTATAATACTTACAAAAATAAAGGCCTGCCACCAGGCTTGATTGCAATGCCAGACTTGACAGCCATTAAGGCAGTGTTAAACTATGAGCAGCATTCGTATTTTTATTTTGCTGCGAATGCCGAAAACCCAGGCTTTCACAAATTTGCCAAAACACTAAGAGGACACAATCAAAATGCTAGAAATTACCAAGCGTATCTGAACCGTCGAGGGGTTCGAAAATAACGTATATTTATGCTGTTTTTAGTTTTACTCAAGTGTTATCAACAAGATTGATATGAATTTAAAGTATTCTTTTTATTTTGTAGTGCCGCTGCTCATGGCGATCTTCTTGCTGATCTCATTTTCAGCTCAACCCCAAATTGATTATAACGACTATGCCGTCACTTCAGAGGTGTTAGATTACAATGTTTACCAAGATATACCCCCCTATAAACTTAAAACTCGCAACTCAGAAATACTGTTTTTAGGTAATTCGTATGTGGCGTTTAAAGAAGCGATTGCGTTCAAGGAATCACAAGGAAAGTATAGAGCTGTAAACACGCTAGGATACTTGGGGAAATATCAATTTGGAGTGACGACTTTAGACTTGTTAGGGATAAAAAACCCAGCACTTTTTTTGAAAAATCCAGCACTTCAAGAAAAAGCCTTTTTAGCCAATGCGAAACGCAATAAATGGGTTTTAAGACGAGATATCAAACGTTTTGTTGGTAAAAAAATGGATGGCATACGCATTACCGAATCTGGAATTTTAGCCGCAGCTCACCTAGCAGGGCCGGGGAGTGTGAAACTCTATTTAAGAAGCTATGGTGAATTGGGTTTTACGGATGCCTATGGGACTGACATTCTATCGTATATGCGTAAGTTTTCGGGCTATGATACTTCTTTTATTACCCCTCTTAAAAAATCAAGAGTTAATCTTTCTGAATAATAAAAATAGCGGGGCGTTTGTGGAAATCTATTTTGGAGTGTTTCCATTCTTTCGCCGTTTGCGTTTTGATATATTCCGAGGGTAGTGTCAGATCGCAAGCCACACAAATTCGAGTGTCTGGGCTTAGGGCAGCACTCAAATCTTCCAAAATACTATTATTTCTATAAGGTGTTTCTATGAATAACTGAGATTGATGTTCTTCAAAAGAACGTCGTTCAAGTTGTTTTATTTTAGATTTCCGTTCTGCTTTGTCAATAGGTAAGTAGCCATTAAATGCAAAGTTTTGTCCGTTCATTCCAGAGCTCATCATCGCTAACAATATAGAAGAAGGTCCTACTAGCGGAATCACTTGAATGTTTTGCTTATGGGCTATTTTCACCACTTCTGCTCCAGGATCTGCAACGCCAGGGCATCCTGCGTCTGAAAGCAATCCAATACTGTTTCCTGCGAGACATTCTTCTAAAAAAGAAGGGATTTCTAAAGGGTCCGTAAACTTATTTAAACTAAACAAATTCAAACTCGCTTGAGATTTTCCAGAGCTTACCGTTTTTATAAACTTACGTGCTGCCTTTTCATTTTCGACAATATAAGTGTCTATGTTTTCAATGACTTTTTTGATGGAAATAGGCAGTACTTCTAGAGGGGCGTTGTCGCCTAAACCTGTAGGAATTAAGTATAATTTACCAGTCATTATTTTAGAAGTATTAGTCGTTTTTTAAGCGGATAGTTGGTATACAATTGAAGTATGTAAACAATCGAGTCTTAATCAAAAACAGTGGTTATATGGATAATTTCTTAGTCAAATCTTCTACGTATTTTCTAAACTGCTTATCTGTTGTAGAGAGGTTATTAACCGTTTTACAAGCGTGTAGAACCGTAGCGTGATCGCGTTTCCCAATTTGAGAGCCAATACTGGCTAAAGAAGCTTTGGTGAATTTCTTCGCAAAAAACATGGCCAATTGTCTTGCTTGTACAATATGACGCTTTCGTGTTTTGGATTGAAGGGTATCCACATCCATTTGGAAATAATCTGAAACGACTTTTTGAATGTAATCGATAGACACTTCTCGCTTGGTGTTTTTTACAAATTTCTCAACGATTTCTTTCGCTAATGAAAGTGTGATTTCTTTTTTATTGAATGAAGATTGTGCAATTAATGAAATGATAGCACCTTCCAATTCACGAACATTTGATGTGATGTGTTTGGCTAAATACTCAATAATTTCTTCTGGCATTTCAACGCCATCTCTGTATAGTTTATTCTTTACAATAGACACTCGCGTTTCAAAATCAGGATTTTGAAGCTCTGCGGATAATCCCCATTTGAATCGAGATAATAAGCGTTGCTCAATATCTTGCATGTCCACAGGAGCCTTATCACTTGTTAAAATGACTTGCTTCCCGTTTTGATGTAAGTGGTTGAAAATATGAAAGAATACATCTTGCGTTCCTGATTTTCCAGAAAGGAACTGAACATCATCAATAATTAAAACATCTATAATTTGATAGAAGTGAATGAAATCATTTCGATTGTTCTTCTTAACAGACTCAATATATTGTTGGGTGAATTTTTCAGCGGAGATGTACAACACTGTTTTTTCAGGATATTTATCTTTAATATCAACCCCTATCGCATGCGCTAAATGTGTTTTCCCTAAGCCAACCCCACCAAAGATAAGTAAGGGGTTAAAAGAGGTGCCTCCTGGCTTGTTAGCCACTGCAATACTCGCATTTCTCGCCAACCTGTTTGAGTCGCCTTCTAAAAAGTTGTCAAAAGTATACGTTGGATTTAGTTGAGACTCAATTTTAACGTTTCTGATCCCAGGAATTACAAATGGATTTTTTAATTCAGGATTTATATTTTTTAAGGGAATATCAACGCGTTGGGAATAGACTGCCGAACGATTCGAACTTGGAATTTTCTCCGTAAACGGTTGTTTATTACCATACGTATTTTCCATTTTGATGATATACACCAATTTGGCATTCACGCCGAGCTCTTTAGTAAGAGCTACTTTTAAAATTTTTACGTAGTGTTCTTCTAACCATTCGTAGAAAAATTTACTAGGAACTTGAATACTGAGCGCGTGATCGTCAAGTTTTACAGCTACAATAGGTTCAAACCATGTTTTGTAGGCTTGCGGCTGAATGTTGTCCTTTATAAAGTTTAGACAGTTTTCCCAGACCGATTGCGCAGTGTTATTCATTTCAGTAGTTATTTTTTTTTAGTTAGTGATCAAAAATAACAATAATCTTGTGGTAGTGGTTGTCAGTCTTTGATGGTACAAATATGTGAACAAAATTCCATAAAAAAAAATCAAATTTGATTGATTATTTAATAATTTTTCCTCATGTTTAATTTCTATAAATGTACAAATATTAATACAATGAATAAGCATCAAACAAAGATTAAGGTGAGATACGCAGAAACCGATCAAATGGGGGTTGTGTACCATGGTAATTATGCTCATTATCTGGAAATTGGGCGTTTAGAATGGCTCACTGCTTTAGGGATTTCTTACAAAAATATGGAGGCTAATGATGTCATGTTGCCAGTGGTGTCTTTAAGTTTAAACTACATAAAACCAGCACGTTACGATGATATTTTAACGGTATCTACGACACTTTTAAAACAACCGACTGCTTCTATCGAATTTGCTTACGAAATTCACAATTCTAGCGGCGAATTACTCACAACGGCCAACACCAAATTGGTATTTGTTAACATGAAGTCCGATTTTCCGATGCGTTGTCCGCAATATATTTTAGATAAACTGCAAATTTAATCGTTTAAAATTTCAACTTTAATTTTATGAAAGGCCTCAAAAGCAGTTTGAAGGCTTTTTTCGCCACTTTTTTTGACCAAAATCTCCACTTCACATTCCATTTCAAGCCGCTGAGATTTTAAAATGAGCTGCTGTTTTTTAATAATTCGCATCACTTGACTCAAATCTTTGTATTCAAAACTTAGTTTGTAGGCGATCAAAATATCCAGTTGTTTTAGGGCACTGGCCTCTAAGCTTAATTTCGCCGTGGTTTTGTAGGCGCTTATCAAGCCCCCAACGCCAAGTTTTGTACCGCCAAAATAACGAACCACGACCACAAGAACATTAGTAACTTCAAATGCTTGTAATTGTCCATAAATTGGCATGCCTGCACTATTGGAAGGCTCTCCATCGTCTGAAGCTCTGTAATAGGGGGTTTCAATGCCGTATTGGTAGGCAAAACAAAAATGACCCGCACTGGAATGTTTTTGTTTAAGTTTTTCTATAATCCCTTTATATTCTTCTACCGCCTTTAGAGGAAATGCGTAGCCATAAAACTTACTCCCTTTGTCTTTATAAAGAACTTCTTCAGAAGGCTTGAGAATGGTTTTATAAGTCAACACTGACATTATGAATTGGTAAATAAAGGGTTGTCAAATAGGTTTATAACATCCTCTTTTTCAGGGTTATTGTTCCAAGTATGTATGCCGAGTTTGGCTGCTGCTTCTGTATTTTCTTTGGTATCATCTATAAAAAAACAAGTGGCGGCTTCCAGTTGATTCTCTTTTAATACAAATTCATAAATGGATGCATCGGGCTTTCGGAAGTGTATTTCATGTGAAAGATAGAATTTGTCAAAACAGCTTTTAAAACGTTCATACCTATATAAAGACATGTTTTCTATGACTTGTTCAATATGAAGCGCATTGGTGTTGCTGAGTAAAATAAGTTTGTATTTTTTATTTGTAGAGAGATTTTCTATAAACTCTAAACGGTATTCGGGAAACTCTAAAATAATTGAATTCCATGCTTTTTTAAATTCTTCGGCTGAAATGGATGGATATTTAGCTGTGAATGCAGTCACAAAATCGTCAGTAGCTATCAACCCTTTTTCATACTGCATGGCGGTCTGAAGCATGTCCTCTGTAATGGAAGTCACTCCAAGATTGAACAGCGAGCGTTCAATCGCTGGCTTGTCTAAGTTGATAAACACATCTCCAAAATCAAATATAAGCGTATTAATCATTTACAAGAATTTTTAAGCAATCAGAAGTAAGCTGTGTTTCAGAAAGTAATGAACCCTTAATTTGAGGCTTTGAGATCCCGTCATTTAAATTGAGCTCACTTGAAAAAATACGTGCTTCATCCCAAAGACTCTCATCAATAAATGCTTGCAGTGTTTTTTGTCCCCCTTCAATAATCACGGACGTAATATGCTCTGCATATAAAGCCTTACAAACTTCAGATGCCAGTGGGTTTTGGATATTAATTTCATGAGAAGTCAACCGAATGGTTTTTGCTTCAGAATTAAACACCTGATAGGAATCTGCTAAAGAATTTTTTAGGTCGATGACAATGCGGATCGGATTGGATCCCTCCACTTCACGGGTGGTCAAACTCGGATTGTCTTGCACCACTGTATTTGCGCCAACCAAGATCGCTTGTTCCTCTGCGCGCCATTGATGCACCAGTTGCCTGGAGTATGCATTGCTAATCCACACAGGTTTTGTTTCAGATTTTGATAGGGGTGCGATAAAGCCATCTTTGCTTTCGGCCCATTTTAATATAATATAAGGACGCTTTTTAGTGTGGTACGTAAAAAAGCGTTTGTGGTGGGTTTTACATTCTTGCTCCAAAACGCCTACAAGGACGTCACATCCAGCAGCCTTTAGTTTTGCGATGCCTTTGCCACACACTTTTTCGTGTTCATCTAAACATCCAATCACCACTCTTGGAATGTTATGTGCAATAATCAAATCGCTACAAGGCGGTGTTTTTCCAAAATGCGCACAGGGTTCTAAGGTGACATATAATGTAGCCTTCGTGAGAACGCTTGGATCTTTGACAGCCTTAATGGCATTCACTTCTGCATGCGAACTTCCGTAAGGTCCTGTATAGCCTTCTGCTATAATCTGGTCATCCACCACAATCACACAGCCCACCATCGGATTGGGAGCCGTAGAACCCAAGCCTTTTTTGGCGATTTCAATACAACGTGCTATGTAATGTTCGTGGGTGATTATAATTTAATTTTAATGGTTTCTGTTTTGTTAATTGGATATGTGTACGTAAAACGTAAGGCCTTAAACTGAATAACCCCTTCATACTTGACTTTTAAAGTGCGATTCAAAACACTGTTTAGAAGGCCGCCTAACAACCCATTTGGATCCTTACTTAAAAGGTCCTTGGTATTGACTTCAATTTGAAGTGGCACTCTAAAATCATCTTTTGCAGGGACTTTAAATTCTTCTGCACGGACGATTCCCATTAAAACATCATTTACAAACACAGTGACCCCTTCGGTATTCAGTCGGCCACCGACCGCATTTGGATTGTTAAAAAGGGCATCCGCGCTCAACGTCAGTGTTCTAGAATTAGCCTCCACAAGTTTAATACTGTCTATTTTAATAAATACAGGTTTCTGCTTGATGGCGCAACTCGTTGTCAAAAAGATTAAGACGAGGATCGTAAATTTTTTCATTATTTTTTTGGGTATTATATGTATCTTCGAACAACAAAAATAAGATTTATTAATCGGTATCCACAACATGCGTATTAGAGAAATTCAATTTAACGATAATTCACAAATCGAATCCGTCATTAAATCCATATTTAGAGAACTTCAACTTCCTTTGACAGGGACTGTTTACGAAGATGTTGAAACCACGCAAATGTTTGAATCCTATCAAGAAGAAAAGGCCGTTTATTTTGTGATGGAAGACGCAGGCGAAGTGAAGGGCGGCGCTGGAATTAAAGTATTAGACAGCAAAGATGCATCCATTTGTGAACTTCAAAAAATGTATATATCACTAGATGTACGAGGGAAAGGGTACAGCAAACAACTTTTAGAAATTTGTTTGGATGCTGCCAAATCGATGGGGTACAAGCAGTGCTATTTAGAAACGCTTTCAGAACTTAAAACAGCTCAGAAATTATATAAACAATACGGATTTGAATATTTAGAGACTTCAATGGGAAACACGGGCCACAGCTCTTGCGGCGTTCGAATGATAAAAACCTTATAATGCAATTAAAATCACTTCACAATTTTTTTCAAAATGGACTCTTAGGCTATTATCCTAAAGATGAAATAGGTGCGTTTTTTCACAGAGTTTGCGAACATCATTTAGGGTTCAAACGCATTGATGTGAGCCTAAAATCAGAGACCCTCATTACTCCCGAAACGTTCGAATATTTTGAAACCATCATCAGTCGTTTATTGACCTATGAGCCCATTCAGTATATTTTAGGAACCACCTCCTTTTTTGGATTGGAATTTAAAGTCGATGACAATGTATTGATCCCACGCCCTGAAACTGAAGAATTGGTGGCTTGGATTTTAAAAGGTGCAGATCCTAACAAACCTCTTAAAATTTTAGATATAGGTACCGGCTCTGGCTGCATTGCTGTGAGTTTGGCTAAGCACTTGTCCAATGCAGAAGTCTATGCCTTGGATGTGAGCCCTGCGGCTTTGGAAATGGCTCAGTACAATGCCCAACAAAATGGGGTGCAATTGAAGTGTATCGAAGCGAATGTTTTGGAATGGACAACTGCCGAATTGGAGTTTGATATCGTCGTGTCCAATCCGCCTTATGTTCGTGAGCTTGAAAAAGAACACATGGCTCCCAATGTGTTGGAGCACGAACCGCATTTGGCTCTCTTTGTTGAAAACAACAACCCCTTAGTGTTTTATCAGGCCATAGTCGCGTTGAGTCAGCAGATCCTTAAAAAAGACGGTTTGCTCTATTTTGAAATCAACGAATATTTAGGAACTGAAACAAAGGCACTTTTTTCTTCGGACGATTTTGAAGACGTTCAACTAAAAGCGGATATTTTTGCAAAAAATAGAATGATGTGCGCTACCAAGCGTTGATTTTTTGTTGACTAAATTGCTGATAAATTCTCTGTATTTCCCTTTTAGATACCGCTCATTTTTATATCTTGTAGAGCTAAATATTAAGACCGATTATTTTTTTTGATGGATATTAAAGAACAGATTTCACAACTTCGAGAGGCGCTAAGTCAGCATAATTATAACTATTATGTTTTGGATGAACCGTCCATTTCTGACTTTGAGTTTGACACTAAGTTGAAACAACTCCAAGACTTAGAAGCAGCATATCCACAGTATTATGATGCCAGTTCGCCAACCCTGAGAGTGGGCGGAGCTGTCACTAAAAATTTTGAAACTATTGTGCATGCACAGCGCATGTACTCTTTAGACAATTCCTATTCCAAAGAAGATTTAATGGATTGGGAAACCCGTTTGCGAAAAATGGTCGATGGTGCCATTCAATATACTTGTGAGCTGAAATATGACGGAGCGTCTATCAGTCTCACCTATGAAAATGGTCTGCTTGTTCAGGCGTTGACACGGGGCGATGGTACGCAAGGTGACAATGTCACGGCAAACATCAAAACCATTAAATCCGTCCCTCTGAAATTACGAGGCGACTATCCAGACAAATTTGAAATTCGTGGTGAAATAGTTCTTCCTTTTGAAGGCTTTAATACCATGAATGCCGAGCGCATTGCAGCAGGGGAGGAACCTTATAAAAATCCACGAAACACCGCTTCAGGAAGTTTAAAATTACAAGACAGTGCCGAGGTTGCCAAACGTCCTTTGGAGTGTTTGTTGTACAGCATTGTTGGCGAAAATACCGATTTAAAAACCCAGTTTGAAAACCTTGAAAAAGCACGCTCTTGGGGGTTTAAAGTCCCCACCATTGCCAAGCTTACCGACTCCATTGATGGGGTGTTAGAATTTGTCAACTATTGGGACACCCACCGCCACGAATTGCCTTACGAAACAGATGGCGTTGTGGTGAAAGTGAACAGTTTATTTCAACAAGCCGAGTTGGGCTATACTGCCAAAGCCCCCCGTTGGGCGATGGCTTATAAATTTAAAGCAGAGCAGGTTTCTACACGGCTCGAACACATTTCATATCAGGTAGGAAGAACGGGTGCGATTACGCCGGTGGCAAACCTTCAGCCTGTGGAATTGGCAGGAACGATCGTGAAACGTGCTTCGCTCCACAATGCCGATCAAATAGAAAAACTGGACGTCCGTGTGGGCGACTGGGTCTATGTCGAAAAAGGAGGCGAAATCATCCCTAAAATTATGGGGGTCGATTTGGACCGTCGTACATCAGACACACCAAAAACGGTGTACCTCACCGCCTGTCCAGAATGTGAAACACCACTCGTTCGAAAAGAAGGGGAGGCGCATCATTATTGTCCGAACGACAAGGGCTGTTCCCCTCAAATTATAGGACGCATACAACATTATATTTCCCGAAAAGCTTTGGATATTGAAGGCTTGGGCGGCGAAACGGTGGCCTTATTGGTCAATGAAGGACTGATCCTTGATTATGCCGATTTATACGAGCTGACAACCGATCAAATTATCCATCTCGACCGAATGGCAGAGAAAAGTGCCGACAACCTAGTCAACGGCGTTCAAGCGTCTAAAGACATCCCTTTTGAACGGGTCTTGTTTGGACTGGGCATTCGTTATGTAGGAGAAACGGTGGCGAAAAAATTAGCCAAACATTATAAATCCATAGAAGCTTTGTCCAAAGCGACTTTGGAAGATTTAGAAACGGTGGACGAAATCGGTATTCGAATCGCCGAAAGTGTGGTGGACTTTTTCAGTAAGGAAGCGAATGTTCAAATGGTGTCCCGTTTGATTTTATACGGCCTCCAACTACAACTGTCAGAAGAAGCGTTGTCCAATCAAACCACGCAGTTAGAAGGATTGCGTTTTGTGGTGTCTGGCGTGTTTGAAACGGTCTCTCGTGACGAACTCAAAGCGCTCATCGATTCCAATGGTGGAAAGGTGGTAAGTTCTATTTCAGCCAAAACCTCCTATGTAGTGGCAGGTGCCAATATGGGGCCCAGCAAACGTACCAAAGCCGAAACTCTCAAAGTGCCTATTATTTCTGAACAAGAGTTTTTGGAGATGTTGATGTAGAGGGAGTGGTCACAGCAGTTGCGCTAAGTTTGACTACGTCGAATTTTCGATTTTTATTGTAGCTTCATTTATATAATTCCTCTTATATTTTGATTGTAATCCATTCTAATCTTTTTATTTCCTTCGAAGTCAGGAGACTTCGAAGAGCGGGTTATCACAGACGTCTCCAACGCCGTCTCCGTCACTGTCTTCTTGATTGGGATTTGCATTATTTGGACAATTATCCATAGCATCAGCGATGCCATCATTATCGGTGTCTGTTATTTTAACAGTTTCAGTGTCAGTACTAGAGCAGTTTGTAACGCTAATTAGCATGAAAGAGGCAAAAAGTAGGTAAATTAATTTATTCATGGTATTGTGGGGTTAAGTTGTTTTATGATGAACGTTAATTTTATAAATTAAATATTTAACGCTCTATTTTTTTAGAGTGATGCAGTTTAGATGTGTAATCCGTCAAACCAAAGTGGACTGTTTAGTATAAAACTCTAGTAT
>TARA_B110001469_G_scaffold17644_1_pt1 | contig 16561 bp, 17 predicted proteins | sample TARA_B110001469 | Tara Oceans TARA_B110001469 (sample SAMEA4397034) | marine metagenome | biome: Polar Biome; feature: [SRF] surface water layer (ENVO:00010504); material: water (ENVO:00002006), including particulate matter (ENVO:01000060) such as... | depth 5 m
ATGGAAATTGTTCGTGAAGGCGCTGCTGAAACGGTTGCTATTTTGGATGAATACAATAAAATTAATGACATGTTTGGGTTGGAAGAAGTGTATTCCGATGCTGACAGAATGGAAAAACTAATGAACCGTCAATCGGAGCTTCAAGATCAAATTGATGCGGCGAATGCTTGGGAATTAGACACAAAATTAGAAATTGCAATGGATGCTTTAAGAACCCCTGATGGTTCTAAAAAAATATCAGTCTTATCTGGTGGAGAGCGCCGTCGTGTGGCACTCTGTCGTTTACTACTTCAAGAGCCCGATGTCTTATTGTTAGATGAGCCTACCAACCACTTGGACGCAGAATCCGTACATTGGTTAGAGCACCATTTGGCACAATATAAAGGCACCGTGATTGCAGTAACGCATGACAGGTACTTCCTTGATAATGTTGCGGGTTGGATTTTAGAATTGGATAGAGGCGAAGGCATTCCTTGGAAAGGGAATTACTCTTCTTGGTTGGATCAAAAATCGAAGCGTTTGGCACAAGAAAGCAAGACCGCTTCTAAACGTCAAAAGACGTTAGAGCGTGAATTGGACTGGGTGCGTCAAGGGGCTAAAGGCCGTCAAACAAAGCAGAAAGCGCGTTTGAACAATTATGACAAATTAATGAATCAAGATCAGAAGCAACTTGATGAAAAATTAGAAATATACATTCCTAACGGGCCCCGTTTGGGAACAAATGTCATTGAAGCAGAAGGTGTTAGTAAAGCCTATGATGATAAATTATTATATGACAACTTAAACTTTAACCTTCCTCAAGCAGGAATCGTCGGAATTATTGGACCCAATGGTGCTGGTAAAACCACCATTTTTAAAATGATTATGGGTGAAGAAACTTCAGATAAAGGAAGTTTTAAAGTGGGAGAGACGGCCAAAATCGCTTATGTCGATCAAAGCCATTCAAACATTGATCCTGAAAAATCGATTTGGCAAAACTTTAGTGATGAGCAAGAGTTGATTATGATGGGAGGGCGGCAAGTAAATTCTCGTGCCTATCTGAGTCGTTTTAACTTTACAGGGAGTGAGCAAAACAAAAAAGTGAACATGCTTTCTGGTGGTGAACGGAACCGTTTACACCTAGCAATGACGCTGAAGGAAGAAGGGAACGTCTTACTTTTGGATGAGCCAACGAATGATTTAGATGTAAATACTTTGAGAGCTTTGGAAGAAGGACTTGAAAATTTTGCAGGCTGTGCGGTTGTAATTAGTCACGACCGTTGGTTTTTAGATCGTGTGTGTACGCACATCTTGGCGTTTGAAGGAAATTCGGAAGTCTACTTTTACGAAGGAAGTTTTAGTGAATATGAAGAGAATAAAAAGCAACGTTTGGGTGGCGACTTGATGCCGAAACGTATTAAATATAAAAAGTTAATTAGATAAGTATGTTAGAAATGCGTTCCGTTTGTGAGCACTGTTCAAAAGCATTACCACCGGATAGTGGTGAAGCAATGATTTGTGCTTACGAATGTACGTTTTGTAGCAATTGTGTTGAAACCATTCTAAATAACAAGTGTCCCAATTGTGGAGGAACTTTTGAAAAGCGTCCTGTTAAAAAAACTACTTCTTAGCTTTCTTAAACAAGGGTACTAAATAGCTGATATTGTAGCCAAAACCGACTCCAAAATTTCCACTATCAAAGGTGCGTCCGAATCCTGGAATGTATATGTTTTCAAAATTATCGGGTTGCGTTTCAGATAAACGCCCTTTAATTTGAACATTGATACCCACAAAAAGATTGTTAAAAATCTCTGCTTTAAATCCAAAGATAAGTTCGAGCCATGCGGCACTCAACCCTGAAAACGTCTCACCTTCTAATACTTGGGTTTCTCCCCATGTTGGACTGTTGGTGTCATAAATCGTGTAGCTATTCAATGTTTGATCGAAATTAGAAAGTCCGAACCGAAGCCCAGAATAGACCATATTTTCCATTCCAACCCAATTGTTATACATATTATAATCAAAACCAACTTTCAGATAGGAGCCTTTTGCTGTGCTGTTTAAATAGTCCGTGAAGGTCGTACGCTCTTCAGTACCGACGTCTCCTGCAACATACAGTTTATTTGTAATGCGGTAATCGGCATTGAGCTCAAAGGCAGTGTAATCGGTTTCTAAAAAAGTGCGTACAATTTTACTGGCGTCAACTCCAACCCGCAAACCGTATTTTTGTTTGACAACTAAACTGTCAGTTGTTTGAGTGGCTTCTTCTTGCGCATGAAGACTCATGCACAGACTTAAACAGCTCATTAGGCTATAAATGAAGTATCTTAACATGGATGTCATTTTCATTTGTGATTTCAGTTATTAATATTTCAGAACTAATCATCCACTGATCAGGATCAGCGGTAATTGAGAATGTTTGAATATCAAAATTAGTTTTATACCCACAGGCTCTAGAAACATACACGTTTTCAGTGTTGTAGGTTACTTTTATTGTATCTGGATTTCCGCTAACCACACCATCCACAAGATCATAACTTTTATAAAGTATAAATTCTGTTTCAGTGTCGTTTGTTTTTAGTGGAAGTGTGATGGAAGAACGAGTGGTTACTATTTCATTATTGATTGGAACTTCTAGACCTTCGGTATCCAGAGCAATGGCAAAAAGCCCAGGGACTGCCAAAATTTCATCGGGAGATGTGAGATCATAAAACTCAATGACAAGTCGGGGTGTGGTCTGAGTAGTATCAGGACAGATGTCGTCTTTTTCACAACTAAAAATGACAATTAAAAATAAACAAATAAACTTTTTCATGGCTTATTTTTTAGGATTACGTTTTTCCAAAAGTACAACATTTTCTACGTGATGCGTTTGTGGAAACATATCAACGGCTTGTGTTTTACTTACCTTATACACTGAATCTAACAACGCCAAATCTCTTGCTTGTGTTGCACTGTTACAGCTCACATATACAATTTTTTCAGGCGTAATTTCAAGTATTTGAGCCACTACATCTTTATGCATCCCATCTCTTGGTGGATCGGTAATGATCACATCAGGATGTCCATGTGTCTCAATAAATTCTGTATTGAAAACAGTTTTCATGTCTCCCACAAAAAAGTCAACATTATCAATGTTGTTTAAAATTGCATTTTCTTTGGCAGCACTTATCGCATCTGGTACAGATTCGACACCAATGACTTTCAGGGCGTTTTTAGCAACAAATTGTGCAATGGTTCCAGTTCCAGTATATAAATCATACACGAGTTCCTTGCCTGTAAGCCCAGCAAAATCACGGGTTATTTTATATAAATTATAGGCTTGGTCTGAATTGGTTTGGTAAAAAGATTTTGCATTAATTTTAAAACGCAAACCTTCCATCTCTTCAAAAATATGATCTCGACCGTGATAGCATATCACATCTTGGTCGTAGATGGTGTCATTGGCTTTTCCGTTAATAATGTACTGAAGGGACGTGATTTCTGGAAAGCTTGTTTTTAAATGGTCCAGAAGCGCGATTCTATTTTCACTATCTTCTTTAAAAAACTGAACGACAATCATCAATTCGCCAATACTGGTGTTTCGAATCATCAGGGTTCTTAGTACGCCTGTTTGTTGACGTGTATTAAAAAAGGGGATTTGGTGTTCAAGCGCAAAATCCTTTACCGCATTTCGAACGGCATTGGAAGGATCGCCTTGAAGCCAGCATTTTTTAACGTCTAATATTTTATCCCACATTCCTGGGATATGAAAGCCTAAGGCATTTCGGTCTCCTAAATCATCTGTTGATGCGATTTCTTCTACAGTTAACCAACGGCTGTCACTAAAAGAAAACTCCATTTTATTGCGGTAGAAGTACTGCTCTTTGGACCCTAAAATAGGGGTGATTTCTGGCAATTCAATATGCCCAATGCGTGTAAGGTTATTGACCACTTCTTTTTCTTTGTAAAAAAGTTGGTGCGAATAGTCCATGTGTTGCCACTTACAGCCACCACAAGTCCCAAAATGCTCACAGGCAGGTTGGGTACGTTTGTCTGATAATTTATGAAAAACAGTCGCTTTTCCTTCGTAATACCCGGTACGTTGTTTGAATGTTTGTACATCTACAATGTCTCCTGGAACAGCATTTGGCAAAAATACTACCTTACCGTCCGGAGCCTTTGCAATGGTTTTGCCTTTAGCACCTGCATCAATCACTTCTAAATTTGAAAACACTTTGTTTTTATTTCGTCTACCCATGAAGCAAAAATAGAATAAATGATAGCATAATTCTAAGAAATCTATTTAGAATTCTTAAATTGCGTCACAATATGGATGATTTCTCTCCACTAAGAAGGAATAGTTATTTTATAATTTTAAAATTCTCATTAAAATGGCTATTTTAAATCAGATTACACCCAAAGAAGCTATTAACCTAGAGAACCAATATGGGGCTCACAACTACCATCCACTTCCAGTCGTCTTGGCTAGAGGCGAAGGCGTTTATGTCTGGGACGTTGAAGGAAAACGTTATTACGATTTTTTATCGGCGTATTCCTCAGTGAACCAAGGGCATTGTCACCCTCGTATTGTGAATGCTATGATAGAGCAAGCTCAAACGCTGACACTGACATCTCGTGCGTTTCATAACGACAAATTGGGGCCTTACGAAGAATATGTGACCAAGTATTTTGGATTTGACAAAGTGCTACCCATGAATACGGGAGCTGAAGCTGTTGAAACAGCTGTTAAGATTTCTCGTAAATGGGCGTATGAAGTGAAAGGAATTCCTGAAGGACAAGCAGAAATCATTGTATGTGAAAACAACTTTCATGGGAGAACGACGACGATCATTTCATTTTCTAATGATCCTGTAGCCCGTGAGAATTTCGGACCTTTTACGGATGGGTTTATAAAAATCCCGTATGATGATACAGAAGCTTTAGAAAACACGCTTAAAAATAATCCAAATGTTGCTGGGTTTTTAGTAGAACCAATTCAAGGTGAAGCAGGTGTTTTTGTACCAACTGAAGGGTATTTAGCCAAAGCAAAAGCCTTGTGTGAAGCCTATAATGTATTATTTATTGCTGATGAAGTACAAACAGGCATCGCTCGTACAGGGCGCTTATTAGCCACTTGTGGTAACTGTGACTGTGCTCAAAAAGATTGTTCTGGCACGCCAGAAACAAAACCAGATATCTTAATTCTTGGAAAAGCCTTAAGCGGTGGGGTGTATCCTGTGTCTGCTGTGTTGGCAGATGATGCGATAATGAATGTCATTACCCCAGGATCTCACGGAAGTACGTTTGGAGGAAACCCAATAGCAGCAGCCGTTGCGATGGCAGCTTTGGAGGTTGTGAAAGACGAGCAATTGACTGAGAATGCATACCAACTTGGAAACTTATTCAGATCTCTTTTAAATGACTATATCGCTACGAGTAAGATTGTAAAACTAGTGCGTGGAAAAGGCTTGCTAAATGCGATTGTTATTGATGACCATGAAGACAGCGATACCGCTTGGAACATCTGTTTGGAACTTAGAGACAATGGACTTCTTGCCAAACCGACTCACGGAAACATCATTCGTTTTGCACCACCTTTGGTCATGAGTGAAGACCAGTTGATCGACTGTGTGAATATCATTATCAAAACCTTAAAGAGTTTTGAAACTAAATAATTTTTAAAATACACTTTACTAATTCTTAAAAATCACTCCACAATCGGAGTGATTTTTTGTTTAAATCACATATGTTAGATGACTGTTCTTATCTTAAGAATATCATATTTAACCAGCGGTCCTGAAATGCTTGGTAGCCATGTTCATAAATCCAAATAGCCGTATATCCAACATAGAACAGGTTGACCGCTAAAGAAATAATGGCAGCGATTTTAGCGAGTTTCATCGTTTTTAAAGACCCTATAAATCCGAGTGGATTGAGTTCGGCTTGTTTGACTTTTTGATTGGCCATATAAAAAGCCACAACAGAAAAAATAAGTCCGATACCTCCAAAGCAGGCGCAAATTAAACTTATAAACGAGAGGATAAAAATAGGCGTACTAACTAAACGAGTTTTCATAGGTATGGGGTTTTTGTCCCCGCTCGCAACGCTTTTCCATATAATAAATGGATTAGTAGGTTGTTGGGTTTGGGGTGTTAATAGTTATAAATGTACTAAAAAAAACAATCCCTACTAAAATTTAGAAGGGATTGTTTAATTTTTTCAGAAATATAACGGGATTCTATAAGAGGTACTCTGTGCTGATAAAGTTAGATTTACTCGATTCTAACAAGTTTTTTAAAATTGCTTTATTCGCCTCATTTTCTTTAGTAGCTACAAACGTTCGTATTGAAAAAGAGCGTATGGCATCGCGCACACTTAAGGTGCTAAATGCGGAATCTTTTCTTCCTGTGAACGGAAATACATCTGGTCCACGTTGACAAGAACTGTTTAAATTGACGCGACACACTAGGTTGACAAGCACATCAAATAGTGGTGCCAGGGTGTCTGCATTTTCACCAAAAACACTGACTTGTTGTCCGTAATTGGATTCTGCCATGTCATCCAACACTTGCTGAACATCCGTAAATGTAATGATGGGTATGACCGGTCCAAATTGTTCTTCTTTGTACACTTCCATATCTTTAGTGACAGGATAGAGCACCGCTGGAAAAATATAATTATCAGAGAGTTGTCCCCCTTTTGTGTTTAATATTTTCGCCCCTTTAGATTGCGCATCTTCAATTAACCCTTGAACATAAGCGGGCTTGTTAGGTTCTGGAAGTGGGGTCAATTTAACACCCTCTTCCCAAGGATTTCCAAATTTCAGTGCATCTACTTTTTCACAAAAACGTTTGTTAAATTCTTCGGAAATACTTTCATGAACATAGAGTATTTTAAGCGCGGTACAACGCTGCCCATTAAATGACAGGGTGCCTGCAATACATTCGTTAATAGCAAGGTCTAAATCGGCATCTGGTAAAACAATCCCAGGATTTTTAGCTTCTAATCCTAAAACAGAACGAAGGCGGTTTCCTTTAGGGTGGCTATTTTGTAAGGCATTGGCAGAGCTACTGTGCCCGATCAAAGCAAGAACATCTATTTTCCCCGTTTCCATTATGGGAGTTGCCAAGACGCGTCCACGTCCATACAATACATTCACTACGCCTTTGGGAAAGCTGTTTTGGAAGGCTTCTAATAAAGGAGATAACAATAACACACCTAGTTTGGCAGGCTTAAATACTGTGGTATTCCCCATAATAAGTGCTGGAATCAACAAAGCGAAGGTTTCGTTTAAGGGATAGTTGTAAGGACCTAAACACAACACAACGCCAATAGGACCCCGTCTAATGTGTGCATATACGCCAGAATGTTTTTGAAACTTAGCAGAATTCCGATCTACTTGTTTATAATCATCTATCGTATCGTAGATATAATCTACAGTACGGTCAAATTCTTTTTCAGAGTCTCCAAGGTTTTTTCCAATTTCCCACATGAGGTATTTTACGATGGCATCACGTTTGGTTTTCATTTGCTCAGCAAATTTCTCCATGCATGCAATACGATCGCCAACTTTCATGGTAGGCCATTCGCCTTGTCCATTATTGTAAGCGTTTGATGCCGCATCTAAGGCTTCTAACGCTTCTGTCTTTGTGAGTTCAGGAACGCTTCCTAACAGTGTAGGTTTATAATCCTCTGTAGAGGAGATGGTTGAATAGACATCGGTCATTTTGCCCGACCATTCTTTTATTTCACCATTTACCAAATATGTTTTTTGTTCAACAAGTGTGTTGATTTTATAAGCTTCCGGAATCGTTTTAAACGTCATATAATTGAGTGTTAGTTTGTTTGATAAAATTAAGTAATTATTATGCTCAAATATCCTAACGAAACGTTAATCTTATTAAATAGTCATTAACAGATAAGGGGAGTGATCGATAAAATGTTTAATATAAAATAGAACACCCCCTAGTGGCTAGGGGGTGTAATTGAATTTAGGAGTTTTTTCTAACTTCTTCCATAACTTCATTCCAGCGGTCGAAGACCTCGTCATAGCCACCAGAAAAGAATACATACATCGCATATATAAAATACAATAAATTGATGATTAAGATGACTAAGGCTATTGTTTTAGCGGTATTCATTGCATTCAAATTGCCTTCATAGTCGTCGGGGTTTTCGGAAGCGTCTTTCACTTTATTACGTGCCATTAAATAGGCAGGTCCCGATAACAAAAATCCCAATCCGCCAAAACAGCAGCAGAGCAATCCTATAATACTGAGCACATAGATAAGGGTGGTGTTTAATTGTTTTTTCATTTCATTTAATTTTAGAGTTGTTTAATTGTGTAACTTATAATAATGGTTGCGATGGATACAATTGATAACCAATTGATGCCTTTTGTATAATTTTTAAATTTATAAAATCGGGTGAGTATTAATAATGCCAAGAGAATCAATAAGGGGTAAATAGCAGCATACATATAAAAGGCTTCCACAAAATGACCTCTCCAGATCAAAAGAAGGGACCTTTGAAATCCACAACCCATGCATTCAAACCCAAAAAGAGTTTTACTTAAACACGGAATCATATAGTTTTCTAGAGCCATTAATTGTTTTTTGTAAAAAGGATATTCAAATTAAGAGAAATATTTTCGAAATAAAAAATGGATATTGCTATTTATCATAAATTCAAAAGCTGTAATTTTGATTTTTAAGCCAAATATGATGTCAAAACGTACTCTTTATTATATATGTTTAGTACTAGGAATTTTTCTTGTGATCGTTACTGAATTTCAAGAAGCCCCTGATTTGATCCTACAAATTGGTGGATACTGTTTGCTCATGCTTGCGTTGTATCAGTTATCCAAAGGGATCAAAGACCTCCCAACAAAAGATTCTTATGTTGAAAATGAAGAAGAAGAATGAAATTTGAAATCAATGATACGGTAGCTGTTTTGGATGATGATTTATCTGGGACCATTACTAAAATAGAAGGTTCGGAAATTACGGTTGCGACCACGAACGGGTTTGAGTTAAAATTTGAATCCAATGAGTTGGTGAAAATCAAAGACCCCCGAATGATGTCTCGATCGCTTTTTTCAAGTAAATCTTTAGAAAGTGTCCTCTCTGAAAAGGAAACTAAAAAACGTCAGAACCCTCCTAAAGTTTCTTCTAAGGAACGCACACAGCCAGCGATGGAAGTGGATTTACATATCAATCAATTGGTGAAAAACTCTCGGGGGATGCAAAACCATGAGATGCTTAATTTACAGTTAGAAACTGCCAAGCGCCGTTTGGAATTTGCGTTTCAAAACCGCATTCAACGCGTCGTGTTTATTCATGGAGTAGGCGAAGGGGTTCTAAAATTAGAACTGGAATATCTTTTTAAGCGGTATGAAGGTTTAAAGTTCTACGATGCCAATTACCAGAAGTACGGGCAAGGAGCTACTGAGGTATATATCTTTCAGTCAAAAACGTCTTAATAGGTTAAAAGTATTCGTAAGTCCCTAATTCAAAACTATCGGTTGCTAAAATTGTGAGGTCAATATCTTCTAAAGTAACATTGATTCTAAATGTACGTCTGAATACGTTAGGCCTTACAAATGTAACTGCATAAGCATCCGAGACTGTATCGTCTAAAAATCGTGCGACTGCTGCACCGGTGGCTAAATCGTCAAATAAGTTCCCATTGTTATTTTCATCTTCTAAACGTGTAGGAGTACCATCACCATCATCATCGTTATCCAAATAATCTGGAATCCCGTCACCATCCGTATCTTGGGCATCCGAAAGATCGCCGTCTTCATTAGGATCTGGTTTTTCGTTTAGTGTTGGTACATTATCACCATCATCATCGCTGTCTTTATAATTAAGAATGCCATCTCCATCCGTATCTCCATCAAACTCTAGAGCGGTTGGGACGCCATCATTATCGTCATCTTCAAAGGTGGATATGAAATTGGCAGTTCCGCTTAGCGCTTCGTAATTTTCGTTTACAGAGACACTAGCATCTGGAATGTCTTCACAAATATAGTTATTAGGATCTCCGTTGTAAGTTCTGTAAATAAATTTCACAGTAGAATTATTTATGGTCATTGATTCCATATTTCCTGAATTTTCAGGGTTGAAAATAGCTAGCGCCTGCGCATTGTTTGGGAATAAAAGCGTGAGCGATTCAGAAGGGTCGATTTTAGTATCGTATAAAATATAATTGCTGGATGCAGGAGGTCCACAAAGGGTGAGGTTTTTGTCAAAATCCAATTGAACATCTAGTACATCTCCATCGTCACAAGACAAAAGAAGGTTACAACAAAAAAGTAAGATTAATAAAGATCGCATACCAAACATATTTAACACAAAAGTAAACGATTTGTTAATTAGTTTGAATATAATTTGCTAATAATTTTATTTGGTTATTTTTGTATCAAACTAAAGCTCCATGGATTCAATTTATTTAGATAATGCGGCAACCACCCAAGTCAGAGACGAAGTGGTGGATACGATGGCAAACGTACTTAAGTCCAATTACGGTAATGCCTCCTCAACTCATGGTTACGGCCGTTCTTCAAAATCAATTATTGAAAGTTGTCGCAAGCGAATTGCGTCTCACTTTAATGCTTTGGCTTCTGAAATTGTATTTACATCAGGAGGGACTGAAGCTGATAATTTAGTGCTTCAATCTGCGGTTAAAGATTTGAAAGTAACTCATATTATTACTTCTAAAATTGAACACCATGCGGTCCTTCATACGGTAGAGCAATTGGAGAAGGACTATGAAATTAACGTCAGTTACGTCGCTATTTTAGCCGATGGGACTATTGACTATAACCATCTTGAAACGCTCTTAGAATCCTCCGAAAAAACCTTAGTGTCGTTGATGCATATCAACAATGAAATAGGGACTATTTTAGACCTTCAAAGAGTAGCCGATTTATGTAAGTCTAGGGACGCTCTTTTTCATAGTGATTCTGTGCAATCTGTAGGGCATTACCATTTAGATTTACAAGCCATCCCGATTGATTTTTTAGCGGCGAGTGCTCATAAATTTCACGGACCCAAAGGGATTGGTTTTGTGTTTATTCGAAAAAACTCAGGGCTTAAACCCTTAATTCACGGAGGAATGCAAGAACGAGGTGTTCGTGCGGGAACTGAAAGTATTCATGATATTGTAGGCTTAGATGCATCTTTGGCATTGTCCTACCAAAACTTAGAGGCTGAAATGGCTCAGGTAAAGGCTCTAAAATCCTATTTTGTAGAGCAATTAAAAACTCAGATAGAAGGTGTCAAATTTAATGGATGTTGTAGCGATTCTGAGAACAGTACTTACACACTTGTGAATGTATGTTTACCCGTTTCAGAAGCGAATGCACCTATGTTTCTGTTTCAATTGGATTTAAAAGGGGTCGCCTGCTCTAAAGGAAGTGCTTGCCAGAGTGGGAGTGCCAAAGGGTCTCATGTATTGACTCAAATTCTATCTGAGGACGATCTCAAAAAACCATCCATACGGTTTTCATTTAGTATTTATAATAGCAAAGAAGAAATAGATGCGGTTGTTGAAACACTTCAAACACTAATTAATACAGCAGCTTCCTAAAAACGCATTCCTAATCGGACATTAAATACACGAGGTGTCAAATAGTTTGGGATCGAATATTGTCGTTTAGAATAGACGTCGCGTACCCAAGTATTGGTGATGGAATTTTGAACATCAAACATGTTAAAAATCTCCAGACCAATGGACAATTCTTCGAATGGTTTTCGCCATCCATTTTTGTTTGAATCTTTAGCATCTACAATGACATAGGACATTCCAACATCGGCACGTTTATAATCTGGCAAACGGCTTTGGTAATCGTAAGGACTTGCATAACTAGGGGATCCGCCAGGGACGCCTGTATTATACACTAGGTTTAGATACATTTTCATCTTTGGAAGTTTCGGTACATAATCCTGAAAAAGAATTCCAAACTTCAAACGTTGATCTGTTGGTCTTGCAATAAACCCTTGACCATTAATGTTCTCTTCTGTTTTTAAATATCCAAAAGAAAACCACGATTCAGTTCCAGGAACAAATTCGCCATTTAAGCGTAAATCCAAACCATAAGCATACGCTTTTGCAGCGTTAGAAGCGTCATAACGTATGCGGACGTTTTCGACCGTATAAGGGTTCACATCTGAAAGGTCTTTATAATAGGCTTCTGAGATGAGTTTAAAAGGGCGCTCCCACATTTCAAAACTGTATTCGTTGGCAAGCACCACATGAATGGATTGTTGTGCTTTAACATCACTATTGACAATGCCGTCACTGTTTCGGAGTTCTCTATAAAATGGCGGTTGGTAATACAAACCACCACTCAAACGAAACAACATATCTTTATTCCAATCGGGTTTAATCGCCAATTGTACGCGAGGACTGAACACCGATTGTGAAGTCTTTTTAATGCCATCGCCTTGTACCGTCCATGCGTGGTAGCGTACACCAACATTGGCATAAACTTCGTGAGCTCCGAGCATGCTTCGGCGGTTCCACTGCCCATAAGCTTGAACGCGGTTTATTTGTGTGTTGTTGGTTGCTCGAATGTTTTTGTAGGGAGCTAAAGGCCCTTGATGCGCAGTGTAAGGTTGGTCGTTAAAACTGTCTAAATTTGGAGGGTTGATAGAAAATCCAGCCGAATCAATGACTTCCCATTCCACTATACGATCGCGAATGTCTTCATGAGTGTATTTTACAGACCATTCAAAATTATCGTCTCCAGATTTTAAATGTCCTTTATGTTCAACGTTTGTGATTAAGGCGTCTAGATCGTTTCGCGCATGGTTGATTTGTGATCCAATGCCTTCTGAAAATTCAACTTCTCCTAAACTTTCATCTCCAATATTACTATTCACTTCTCCCAAGCGGTACTGTGCTAGAATGTCAAAGTACTCTTGTTCTGTAGTGTGAAAGGTCGAAGCAATCAGTTTTAGTGTTAGGTTTTCATTTGCAAAATAACTTCCTTTAAATGCGCCGAAATAGGTGTTGTATTTATCGTTTTCTTGTCCTTCATAAAATACGATTAATGCGAGTGGATCTTGTAAGGTTCCAAAATTCGTTTGACGGGTTCGAGGTTGGTAGTTATAATCGTTGATGGCTAAATTTCCTAAAAAGCTCAAGTGAAACTTATCTGAAAATTTATAAGTGAGGTAGGTTTGCACATCTGCAAACTTTGGAGTGAAATTAGTTTCGGTTTCTTTAGAATCTACCAACAGACTGTTATCTCTGTAGCGAAGTCCGACCAAGGCCGAAAACTTAGAATCTTTACTCACACTCTCGGCGGTTATGCTCCCGCCTAATAAACTTAAATCCGCTTGAATTCCAAACTTAATGGGCGCTCTATAAGTGATGTCTAAAACAGAAGAGAGCTTATCGCCATATTTAGCTTGAAAGCCTCCGGCTGTAAAATCTAAATTTTGTACCATATCGGTGTTTACAAAACTGAGTCCTTCTTGTTGACCAGAACGGACTAAAAACGGACGGTACACTTCTATTTCATTGACATAGACGAGGTTTTCATCAAAATTACCACCTCTTACAGAATATTGGGTACTCAACTCATTTGAGATGTTGACGCCCGGAAGTGTTTTTAATAAATTTTCGACGCCCGGTTGTGCCCCTTTGATGGTGCGTATAATTTGAGGAGAAATTGTGGTGATTCCTTGTAACTCTTTTCGTTTGGAGCCTGTAATTATAACCGTTTCAATCTGCTCGTAATTACTTTTTAAAACAGGGTTAAATTCGAGTTCTTCTCCATTTTTCAAATTGAAGGGTGCTTCTAAATATTTGTAATTCAGATGAGAAAAACGAATTTTCACTTCTGTATTGGCAGGGATTTTTAAAATATAAAACCCATTTATATTTGTTGTTGTACCATTGGAGTCTGAAACCACATTCACCCCTTCTAAAGGTTCGTTGAGTTCATTAAGGACGATGCCGCGTAGGGTAGCGGATTGCCCTATTGCCATTGCTGGTAAAATTAAAATAAAGAATAAAATTTGGTATGCAGTGATTGATTTCAAATTGATATGGTGTTATTTTCTGTAAAACGTAGTTTCAAATGTAGAACTATTTCCAACATTATCGGTTACAATGATTTTTAAATTGTTTTTAGTGTCTGTAATAATCTCATCATTAAAATCATGAGTAAGCGTTTGTGTTTTAGTGTCGTACTCCATTAAAATCCATTGATCGTTAATAGTGGCTCTGTAATTTTTGATTCCAGAAATTTCATCCGAAATCTTTATTTTTAGATAGCGGTAGTCACTTATCCAACTTCCGTTTTTAAAATTTATTGTTTTAATTTCTGGATTTCCATCATCAATTCCAAGGGTATAATTTCCTAAGTACTTTGTACGGGCCGTCAATGTGTTTCCCCGTTTTTTGGTAGGGGTGTAGTAGAGTTTATTTCCGTAACGCGACACACTTCCAATAAATAATTGATCCTTATCAGTGCCTTTATATTGACTGATATCAAAATTTATATTCATTAATTTCTGTAAAGGGATGATTGGTTTATGAAGCTTTAGGGTGTCGTTCGTCACCTCAAAATTGATGGCAACATCTTCGTAAAAAGAGTCCTTATAAATTTGAACACTGATATGTCCTTTTTCTAAAATAGTTTCTTCAGAAGCAATGATTTGCTGAAGGTGTAGAGGAATTGGCTTGGTTTTAGGTAGTTCTTTTTTTAACCCTTTTATAGGGATGCTTAAATCCGATTGATTGCCTTTAAAATCACTTACGGCTATTTTGTATATGGAATTTGTGTCGTTTATAATGGATACCATTCCTTGTGTTGCGTGGCTTTTAAGCAGTTGTAAGGGGTTGTTACTTTCGATGAATAATTTTTGAATGCGTTTTTTGGTTTCAAAAAAGTATCCATAATCTATATAGCGGTTCAGATGTTTGGTTTCATTAAATGAAAAACGTTTAAAATCAACCTCCAAACTCTTTCTGCCATTGAAGGTCGTTTTGATAAAGCTAAGCCCATTTTTATTGGATGCAAAATCTTGTCTGTCTGTACTGATAATTCCAAACCCGATCTCGCCAAAAGCCGTAATTTGTTCTGTTTTATAATGCCCGTTTGGGAGTTTTATAATTCTAATTTTTACTCTGGATGTTTCGCCATTGATATGGCTTCCTTCAGACAAAGGATATCCATACAATTCATACACCAAAGGTTTGGTAGTGTCTTTAATGTCAAAACCAAACAGCATGGGGTTCATTGGGCGTTCTTGCTTATCTCTAATTTCAAAATGAAGGTGCGGCCCACCAGAACCGCCTGTATTTCCTGTGTAAGCAATGACTTCTTTGGCTGAAATCTTGAGGTCTTCAGCTTTTGGAAAGAGTTCTATTTCAAATAGTTCTTTGAGATATTGTTGTTTTTTTACGTAGGCCTCAATGGTTGGAGCGAATTTTTGAAGGTGTGCATAAACGGTTGTATAGCCGTTGGGGTGGGTGATATACACTGCTTTTCCATAGCCATAGCGCGAGATTTTAATTCTACTCACATAGCCTGCCGCCGCGGCATACGTTTTAAATCCTTCTTTTCCTTGCGTTTTTATATCCAATCCAGAATGAAAATGATTGGAGCGGAGTTCGGCAAAAGTTCCAGACAGTACCAATGTAATATCGAGGGGGCTTGTGAAATAATCTTGAGGATAGGGGGTTTGTGCATTACAAAATGAGACCACTAATAAGATTAAAAATGTACAAGCTTTCATAAAATAGGATAGACTGCTAAATTATACAATTGAGAGTAAATAGAAAAATAAAAAATCGCAGAGTACTGGAGATCTATAAATAAATTAAAAATTAAGCTAAAACAATTGTGTTATTAAATATGGAATGTTAAATTTGTGGAATAGGTATTGAAACTGTAAATGAGTAAAATCGAGCTAATTGTCAATTCTTTAGAGCAAAAAGTGCAACGTGTATTGCATGAACTGACTGAATTAAAAAAAGACAACACGTTTTTAAAAGACGAATTACTCAAAACAAATGCTTTAAATGCGAAGCATTTGGAAGCGCTTCAACAAAAAGAAGACGATTTTAGCACACTCAAATTTGCAAATTCAATCCTTGGCAGTGACGAAAGTAAAAGAGAAACAAAACTTAAAATTAATACTTTAATCAAAGAAATCGATGATTGTATATCAAAGCTATCCGATTAAAGTTTACAGTTTATGAGTGAACGGTTAAAAATAAAATTATCCATAGCCAATAGAGTATATCCATTGACTATCACTCCCGATCAAGAAGAAGGGCTTCGATTAGCCGCCCAAAAAATTGATGCGACTATAAAACAATTTGAGAAAAGTTACTCTGTTCAAGATAAGCAAGATGTATTGGCCATGTGTGCCCTTCAATTTGCAACTCAAAACGAACAAAAAACAATAGATAATACGAGTTTGAATGAAGATTTAGAAAGCCGTCTGATTGCTGTAGACGAATTATTAGACACCCATTTAAACAACAACGTTCTTTAAATAACATTAGGTTACTGCCTATATTGATCATTTTTTTGATAAACTCAACGGAAATTCTTTAAAAAGGAGTGCGTTTAAGT